>BNJU01002978.1_pt1 | contig 82329 bp, 132 predicted proteins | sample 8539281 | NCBI WGS metagenome assembly BNJU01 (sample SAMD00202456, study PRJDB9452) | human saliva metagenome | isolation source: human saliva | place: Japan | reverse complement strand
CATCGGCTTTTATTTTCAGACTTAAAAAAACATCTTTTTCAGTCCATTTGTCTTGCCATTTTTTTCTCAATTTCATTAGGATTATATTCCTTAATCATTGTTTTTTTCTCCTTCATTTTTCAGTATTTATAAATTTTATTTTTTTCATCCATTTTATAAATCTGTAACTAAATTCTATTGTTTTAATAGTACATAATACAATTACTGCAATCTCAAGCCATTTCATAATTTCTCCTTCTAGATTATTAAACAATATAACGATTGTTTGAAATTTAAATCATTATATTTTTTTACTTAATAATTGTACTATATTTTTGGAATTTTTGACAATTATTTTTTTGTTCCATAATATTTCTAGAATTCCTATAAATATTATTTCCTCTTCGCATAAAAACAACAAATGCAGTCAAAAAAACAAATAATCTACTTCAACCTACTAATATCCCAAAACTTGGATTTTCAATAACCCATTTTCCATTCTTTTTATTAGCTTCCAAAAATTTCTTTTTCTTCCTACATATTTTCCATTTTTTTGTAATTCGTTCTAATTCTTGATCCATCATTTCTAATTGAATTTCGCCTATTGTTTTAAAAATATTTTTTTCATAGCTTTTTTTCATCATTTTGTGAAATTGATTTTTGATATTCTTCCATTGTTTTTTTCCTGTTTTTTTCTTAAAGACTTTCGTCCATTTTTTTTCAGCCATTTCTCCAGATCTTTCAATCATCTTATCCATGCTCATTTCATCTGTATTTACAGGAAATCCCAATTTAACTTTTTACATATGCTTTTTTTCTCCATTGATATAATCTATTTTTTTCTATATCAATCTTGTAATATTTATACATTGTATCTATCATTTTAGAAAAAAATAATCTTCTCCAAAAAGAACCCATCATTTTCTTTTCATCTGATTTTGATCCATCTTTTTGACTTCAACAGAAAAACTCCATTCATCATTTTATTCATCATTCCAAACATTTCCTCTTTTTGAGTAAATTCTGCCAACTTCCTTTTTCAATTTGAGAATTGTAATCTGAAAGGATACTTTGGTTAAGTTTTTACAGCTGGTTCTACTTCCACTTGATATTTTTTTCTTGTGCAAAACTTGACAAACTTAATAATATTGACAAACTTAAAATTACTTTTTTTCATAAAAAAATTCACTTCTTTCTTTTTTTAAATTTATTTTCCATTAAAACCTAGAAAAAAATCAATCTTTCGGCACATCATAAAGCCTGATGACAAATTGGACATTCCAAATATTCTTTTCTTGCACTTATTGGAAAAAAACTGGTATCCAAAAACAAAGTAAACCAGTCACGATATTCCATAAAAATTCCAGTCAGATGTATTGTTGCATCTTGAACAATGACAGTTTTCTATGTTCCTAAATTTTTTTAAATTTTTCTTTTTGTTCCAAATACTAAAAATCATTCTAGATACTTCTCCTTTATTTTTTTACATTTTTTTTGACAAGGGGTCAAAACCCCTTGCTAATCTTTTAATTATAAAAATTTTTATTACTAATCTTCTTTTTCAACTTCCAGCAATTTCAATCTCAAATCATCTTCAAGCACTTGTTCTTCAATTCCTGCAGGTGCTCCAGTCATCAAGTCTTGTCCTTTATTAGTTTTAGGGAACGGAATTACTTCTTTTATTGAATCTTCCTTCAACATTGCCATAAGCCATCTATCAATTCCGTAAGCAAGTCCTCCATGTGGCGGAACTCCATATTTCAACACTTCCAAGAAGAATCCAAATTTGTCTTCTAATTCTTCTTGACTAAATCCTAATTTTTCAAAAACTTTCGCCTGTAAATCTTCATCGTGAATTCTGATACTTCCTCCACCGATTTCATAACCATTCAAGACAATATCGTATGAATCTGTCTTGATTTTTGCAAGTTCATTCGTATCAAGATATTTTCTATCTTCTTCCTTAATCGAAGTAAACGGATGGTGTTGCGCTTTATATCTATTTTCTTCTTCACTCCATTCAAACATAGGAAAATCAACTACCCATAAGAATTTAAACGCATTTTTGTCAATTAATTCCAACTCTTCTCCCAGTTTCAATCTCAACGCTCCCAATCCATCATGCACAACTTTATATTTATCAGCCAAAATTAACGCAACTTCATTATTTTTAATTCCCAATTTTTCAATAATTTGTGTCAATTTTTCTTCTGAGAAGAATTTCGCAATTGGAGAATTTATCTCTCCATTTTCATTCATTTTAATATACGCCAAACCTTTTGCTTTAAAGTATGTTTTCACATAATCTTCCAAATCTTTTATATATTTTCTCGAGAATTTTTCCGCATTTGGTGCAACAATTGCTTTTACATTCCCACCATCTTTCAATGCATTTTCAAAAACGCCAAATCCACAATCAGCAGTTTCTTCTGACAAATCAATCAATTTCATATCAAATCTCAAATCTGGCTTATCTGAACCATAAAAATTCATCGCATCATCGTAGCTCATTCTTGGAAATTTTTCAGTAATTTCAATTCCTGTAACATCTTTAAATACTGTCTTTGTCAATTCTTCAGCCATTGAAATCACATCTTCCTGCTCAACAAACGACATTTCCACATCTAATTGAGTAAATTCAGGCTGTCTGTCCGCTCTCAAATCTTCATCTCTAAAACATTTTGCTAACTGATAATATTTGTCAATTCCAGAAACCATAAGTATTTGCTTAAACAATTGTGGTGATTGTGGCAATGCATAAAAATCTCCTTTGTTAGTTCTACTTGGCACAATAAAATCTCTCGCTCCTTCAGGTGTTGCTTTTGCCAAAATCGGAGTATCGACATCTAAAAAAATCCATTTTTCATTCATAAATTTTCTAATTGAAAACAGCATATCGTTTCTTTTAATAATATTATTCAACATTTTTCGGTCTTCTAATATCCAAATATCTATAAGTCAATCTCATATTTTCACTAAGATTCCCAGTTTCACTAATTTCAAACGGTAACTGTTTCGCACGGCTTAAAACCTCAATTTTTTTCGCTTCAATTTCAATATCCCCAGTTGGAATATTTTTTTATTTTTACTACTTCTCTCAGCCACAACTCCTGTAACCTTCAAAACCCATTCATTCTTATACTTTTTAGCTTCCTCAAAAAGCTCACTCCCAGAAACTTCCTCATTCAACAAAAATTTGAGTAACCCCATATCTATCCCTCAAATCAATAAACACAAAGTGACCCCAAATCTCTAACTTTAGAAATCCATCCTGATAAAGTCACTTCTTCGCCAATATTTTTCCATTCTTAATTCATTTAATTTATAATCTCTATACATTTTTTCTTTCCTTTCTTTATTTAATGATTTTATATTTTATTTTTTTATAAAGATACATTTGATAACCTAAGTTTTTTTATTATTCTTAATTTTTAATCAATAAAAAAATAGTCAAATCTTTTTGAATTTTCAATCCAATTCCTCTTTTTTTCAACACAAATCAACTCAATATCTTCAAATGCATTTTCTATCACTTCTATATGATACATTTCATACATATCAAATATTTTTTTTCAGTTACCAGAAGTTTATCCCATTTTTTTCTAAAAATATTTTTTTGCATTCTCATTTTTTTCCATTCTGCATATTTTTTTCGAGCAAATACACAAAAAAACTTTCATTTTTTTAGACACCGCTCTCACCTCTGATATACACAGAATTTCTAGGATCTCCAGTAATTTTTCTCATTTTTCCCACATGTCTAAAAATTACTAATGGACTAAATTCCCACATTTCCAATTCAAAATCTGAAAGCATTTCATAGGTTTCTGAATACAAAAAAATTTTTCTCATTGATTCCATTTCACTAAATCCATATTTTTTTCTGAAATAAGTTTTATAACTTCACTATCGTAATTTGCTAAAATGTCTGAAAAATATTTCTTTCATATTCATACTTTTATCAACTCCACAAACTTCAATTTTTTTCCCCTTTTTCATAGTTTAATTTACACAACTTATTTCAAAATCTCCAAAAACTTCCTCGAAACCATATTTTTTTCTGCTCCCCAGTGCTAAACTTCTTAACCGTAATCACATTTTTCATCTCGCTCTTCTTCCCCTAAAATCAAAAACATATTCAGCATTTTCACGGTTTGCCTTTTTTTCATTTGTGCTCCAAAAACTTTTTGCGTTATAGTCAAAGTTTACTTTAATGCCATTTTTTTCTAAGTTCATTTACGGTTTTTACAAAATATTCTTTTGTGTCATCGAAATAAATTACATAAATTTTTTCTTCATTTTCAGAAATTATAGAATCATCCATTAACATCGCAATTCTTTCCATTCCAGCGGCAAATCCAATTCCAGGAACTTTCGCATTTCCTAATATTTCAAGCAATCTGTCATATCGTCCACCCGCTAGAACTGTCGCTTGTGACCCCAATTTACTCGATTTAATTTCAAAAACCGTGTCCGAATAATAGTCAAGCCCTCTAACTAATTTATCATTTACGACATAATTCACGCCCAACAATTCCAAATATTTTTTAGTATCTTCAAAATATTTTTTACTTTCTTCATCCAAATAATCGTAAAGTTTTGGTGCATTTTTAAACTCTTCCTGATCACCTTTATCCTTAGAATCCAAAGCTCTCAAAGGATTTTTCTCATATCTTTTTTGCGAATCTTCACTCAATTTATCAAGTCTTTCAAACATAAATTTTTTCAAATCTTCAATATATTTTTTTCTCGACTCAACATTTCCCAAGCTGTTAATTTCCACAACTAAGCCAGTAATTCCAAGCTCTTCAAGAAAATCGCAACCCATTTTAATAATTTCCGCATCTAAATAAGCACTTCTCACACCAAACATTTCCACTCCAGTTTGATGAAATTCTCTCATTCTTCCTTTTTGCGGTGCTTCGTATCTATACATTGGACCATTGTAAAACCATTTCACTATTGGAGAAGACTTATGAAATCCAGCTTCAAGATACGCTCTCACAACTCCCGCAGTTCCTTCTGGACGCATTGTAACATCTCTTTCTCCCTTATCCTTAAAATCATACATTTCTTTTGAAACAACATCAGTTTCATCTCCAACACCTCTTCTAAAAAGCTCCGTCTCCTCCAAAATCGGCGTAATTATTCGCTCAAATCCATATTTTCCAAAAACTTTTTTTGAAGCCTCTACAATCGCATCGTATTTTTTTTCACATCGTCAGAATATCTATCTTTCATTCCTTTTTAATACGCTTATCATTTCAATTCCGTCCTTTCTACAATTTTATATAATTCCTATTTTTATATTTTAAAATTTTCTACTCTACAAATTTTTTTCAAAACAATTTCCAACATTTCATCATTTATTTCTTCAATCGTTCTCAATTTATCATTTTTTTACGCAAGAAATCACTTTCCAATCATATTTTTTTAGCCAATTCCTTAGCTGTTTCATAAGATTTTTTTCAAATATTTCTTATCTTTTTCATGAATATCTTTTTCTTTATCACCAGTAATCTTGTTTTTTTCTCCTCCATCAATTTCTGACTATATTCAAAAGGTATATCCAAAAAAAATACAACATCAGGCTTTGGAATTGCAATTTTATTCCATTCTAAGTCAATTAACCAATCTAAATATTTTTCCTTTTCTACTACATCATCAATCTTCGGTACTTGATGAATCATATTTGAAATTGTATACCGATCACTCACCACAATTCCACCATTTTTGTAAAAATCTTCCCATTCTGTTTTAAAGGAAGCAAATCTATCCACAGAATAAAGCACAGAGGCTGCATAAGCATTCACACTATCAGCAGTTTCACCAAACTCACCTGAAAGATACATTTTTACTGGCTCAGAAGCCTTACTTTCATAATTTGGAAAAGAAATTTTTTTTACATTATTTTCTCCTATTTTTTCTGAAAGTCTTTTTGCTAAAAGCTCTGATTGCGTTTGTTTTCCGCTTCCGTCAGTTCCTTCTATTATTATTAATTTTCCTGTTCTCACATTTACCATTTTTTTCATTCCTAATTTCATATTTTTTTATCATTTTCCGTTTTTTTAAACTAAAAAAATGCTTTATTATTATAACATTTTGCAACGATAAAATCTATTATTTATCAAAATAAATACATAAAAATTTTTGATAATTTTCACAAAATCCTTTATTATTTTCATTATTTATGATAATATATTTTTATGTTATAATTCTATTATAAACTAAATTAAAATTTATTTTTTTATAACAATTAATAAATATAGACTGATACATCATTTAGAAAGGATAAAAAAATCATGACAGTGCTTAATTTTTAAGAAAAAAAGAAAAAAGTAGAAGAAAAAGAAGAATTCGAGTTGTTTTTTTATGTTGTAAAAAAAGTAATGAAAAGTAATATTATGAAACAATTTGATGAGTGTTTTTCACAATCAAAGTGAAGGTTGTTATGATTCAGACGGAACTCCATTTTCTGAAAAAAACGACAAAATTTATTATAAAATTTAGCGATGGTTCTACAATTAAAGGAAATTTGGATAATTCTGAAGAAGCACAAGACCAAAGTGTTGGAATGTATAACTATTTTTTTCTAAAGTTCATCTCGATAACGAAGAACTCAAAAAGCAATATTTTTAAAAGCAAATTTCAATGTTTAACTGTATTATTAGCGTAAATTTTTTTCTTATCCTAAATCAAAAAAAGGAATCAGAAGAAGTTCAAAATCGAATAAAAGATATTTACAAATGTATCGAAAAATTGTGGAGGATTCATATTCATGGATTTAGATAACATCTTTCATCCAAATGGAAAACTTTTAATTTCAAAAGATGGACACACAGAGTTTACGCACTTTATTCCTATTGTTTACGGAGAATTAAAATAATTCTCCTTTTATTTTTAATTTTCAAATATTTTGAGTTTCAAGTATAATTTTTATAATTAAATTATTTATCTTGTAAAAAAATATATTTATTGTATACTTGTAGTAATAATAGAAATAATTAGGAGGAAAAAAATGGTAATCAAACCTAGATTAAAAGGTGGGATTAGCTTTAACTAATCACCCAATAGGAGCAAAAGAATTTGTAAAAAGACAAATTGATTATGTAAAATCACAAGATAAATATACTGGACCTAAAAAAGCTTTAATTATAGGATCGTCTTCAGGATATGGACTTTCAACAAGAATTTCATTAGCTTTTGGTGCAGGAACTGAAACTATCGGAGTTGCATTTGAAAAAGGTGTAGAAGGAAAAAGAACTGGTTCTGCTGGTTGGTGGAATACAATTGCTTTTACTGAAGCTGCAAAAAAAGAAGGAATTAAAGCTAAAAATTTCATCGGGGATGCTTTTTCTAACGAAATGAAAGAAGAAGTAATTAAATACATCAAAGAAGAATTTGGTGGTAAAATTGACTTAGTTATTTATAGTTTGGCAAGTGCTGTAAGAACTGATCCTACTGACGGAGTTACTTACAGATCTGCTTTAAAATCAACAAAAGAAGAAATTACTGGACCAACTATTAATTTTGAAAAAGAAACTATGGAAGACACTACTATGGGTGTTGCTACTCCTGAAGAAGTAAAAAGTACTGTAAAAGTAATGGGTGGAGAAGACTGGAAATTATGGATTGAAGCTCTTGCTGATGCTGATGTTTTAGCTGAAGGATTCAAAACAGTTGCTTACTCATACTTAGGACCAAAAGTAACTTATGGAATTTATAAAGATGGTACAATTGGAGCAGCAAAAAGAGATTTAGAGCATACTTCTGATGTTTTAAATGATTTCTTAAAAGAAAAAGTTAACGGTGAAGCATACGTTTCATTGAGTAAAGCCTTAATGACTAAAGCAAGTGCTGTTATACCTATATTCCCATTATATGCTGCATTACTTTACAGAGTAATGAAAGAAAAAGGAATCCACGAAGGAACTATCCAACAAAAACATAGATTATTAAAAGACATGGTTTATGGTGACAAACCTGAAATCGATGACCAAAGAAGATTAAGACCTGATAACTGGGAAATGAGAGAAGATGTTCAAGCTGAAGTTGAAGCATTATGGGATCAAGTTACTCCTGAAAACTTCAAAGAAATCAGTGATTACAAAGGTGCTAGAGAAGAATTTATGCAATTAAACGGATTTGATTTTGATAATGTAGATTACGATGCAGACGTTGATATCGATGAATTAGCTAAATTAAAACCTTAGTTATCTTTAATTGCTTTTTAAAATCAAAAGTGATTTTTTAAATTTAGAAATAATTTTTATAAAAAGAGGCTGTCTTAGAAACTAAGATGGTCTTTTTTTGTATGTAATTTTTCTTATGTGTAAATAGAATAAAAAAAGTACTGAATTTACTAGATTTATCTATTAATTTACACAAAAATTCTGGATACTCTCAAATTATCAAATATATCAGTAAATAGTTTAAAAAAATATGAATTTAATTTCCTTATAAATAAAAAAATAATCGTCATTTATAACAACGATTATTTTTTTATTTCTAATAATAATGTTTTGCGTTCAGCATCTTCTCTGCCATTTTATAATTTCGGCATATAATTTTCAATATATCGATAAAATCCTTTCCCATGATTCGGATATTTCAAGTGAGTCAACTCGTGCAAAACTACATATTCTATTTCAAATTGTGTTCTTTTTATAAGTTCTGTATTCAAATTTATATATCTTTTAACATAATTACATGATCCCCATCTAGATTTCATCGGCTTTATTGACAACTTTTCTATCGATTCATCAAGTATTTCCAACCATTTTTGTATTGCATTTACAAAAACTTTTTGTGCATTTTCGAAAATACCATTTTTTTCCATAACCTTTTTTTCTTTTCATCTGAATTTTTCAAAAATATTCGAAATTACAGTTAAAATGATTTTCCCTCTTTTATGCTAACTCTATTACTGTTGCCTTGCTTAACTTCTAGCTCGTATTCCTTTCCTAGATATTTGTGCTTTTCACCTGATAAATATTGAGATGGTAACTGGTTTTGTTTTTGCTTCCTCTATTTTTTTGCAAAAACTTGTTTTTATCCATTTTTCTTTTTGAGCGAATAAAATTTTCGATGTAATCACTATGTAAATTCATCGGTGCCGAAATATAAATTTCCATATTCGGTCTTATTCGCAAATTAATGTTTTTAACCTTTTTTTCCTATGAACTTCATAACCCAAGATTTTTCAACCTTCATACTTCCCCTTTATTTATTATTTTTATAATCTTCTATTTCTTTTTCAATCATTTCAGGAATATCTATTCCAATCATTTTTATTCCAATCGGAACTGCTCCCAAAATTTTATTGAATAATTCTGGTTCATTTTTCCTTACAACTCTTCAAAAAAATAGTATACAATCTTTCTTTTTTTGCAATTTTATCGTATAACTATCTTTCAATAAAAATACTCATAGATAGACTTTTTAAAAAAATTCTGTGTCATAACCATTTTTTTGAAATATATGCCATTTCCACTTCATTTATATGAAAAATATTCTGATTTTTCTCAATACTTTCAAACTTGTATAAATAAATTCTCCGTCTAATTCTTCTAACTTCTCAACTTTATAAGCCAAATGTTTCAAAAAAACTTTTTTTGCCCAGAAAAAGATTAGTAACACCCATAAAATTACTACTACTATCATCTATTCTCCTTTCTGAAGATTTTTCTTTAAAATTTTAAACTAATTTACTCAAAAAAATACTGTTGCTAAACTTAAAAATATTAAAAAAATCCAAAACAATCTGTTGCAGTTGTTAAAACAACGGCTGATGCCATCGCAGGATCAATTTTCATTGCTTTTTAATGTTATTGAATTAAGAAATCCAATCATACATGCGATTACTAAATTTCCAATCATTGCCAAAAATACGATTAATCCCATGTAAAAGTTTCCATAAATTGCCCATAAGATTCCTCCACATAGCAATCCTAAAAGTGCTCCATTTATCGTTCCAACTAAAACTGTTTTCCAAATTATTCCAAGAGTATCCTTTAAGTCAACCTCTCCTAATGCTAACGCACGGATTGTTACAGATAAGGCTTGTGTCCCAGCGTTTCCACCCATTCCACTGATTATTGTCATTACTGAAGATAATATGACCACTTTTTCAACTGTTCCAGAAAATATTCCAATAACGAATGATGCTAAAAATGCAGTTCCTAAATTTATTACTAGCCATGGTAGTCTCTGTTTCACAGAAAACCAGAAATCTGAATAAATATCCTCTTCTTCAGAAACCCCTCCTAATTTCAAGATATCTTCTGTATTTTCCTCTTGAATTACATCTATAATATCATCAATCGTAATAATTCCCTAATATCATTTTTGTGATTAATTACTGGAACTACCTTTTAAATCATACTTTGAAACTAGTCTAGCTACATCTTCCTGATCCTCTTCTACATAAACATATTTCGGATTTTCGTCCATTATTTCTGATAATTTTGTTTCATCTGACGAAATCAAAATATCCCTCAAATCAGCTTCTCCAACCAATTCTTTTCTTACTATTCGTTACAAAAATCGTTTCAATTACCTCTGTCCTCGGCGCGATCATTTTTATTTTTTTCATAACTTCTTTTATTTCCAAGTTTTCCTTGAATGCGATATACTGAGTCGTCATGATCCCACCAGCTGTATCTTCTTCATAACCTAATAATTCTCTAATTTTATTAGCTTGAGATCTTTTCATCTTTGTCAAAATAGATTTACTTTTCCGAATATCAATAAATCCTAAAACATCAACAATATCATCTGGTGACATAAACGCCAAAATATCAATTGCCTCTTCATCAGGAATAAGCTCAAATATTCTTTCTTGAAGATCGTCATCAGCCTGTTCAATCACATTCGCCTTTTGCTCATCTGTCATCAATTCAAATACACGCAAAAGCTCTTCATCATCTAATTCTTCAAAACTTTCTGCAACATCTACAAAGTGATTATCTTCCAAGTATTCTTCTAACTCTTCTTCCGATTCAATCTTCTGAATTTCCTCAGCCATCTCCTCAGGCGAAATTTCTTCATCTTCCTCCTCTTCAATCTCTTCCGATTCAGACATTCTGTTTCTTATTTCATTTTTTAACTCTTCAACGTCTTTATTTTTAGACTCTTCTTTTTAATTCTTCTAAATTTTTTTATCCTTCACTAATTTCCTCCTTCCTTTTTTTATTCTATTATTTTTTTCAGTATAATTTTTATTCCTAATTTATTTTTAATCCAAATAAATTTACACACTCTGAACCATACACTTTTATTGCAAACACCACAAAAACTATTTTACAAATTTACTATTTTTTGAAAAATATGTTACACCCAAAATTGTTTTCATATCATTTGATTTTTCCAAAATATCCTTCACATCTATCCATTCCACGACTAAATCTTCTCCATGATCCAATCTCAATTCTTTTGGCGTAATATCATCAGATTTCAATCTAGCACTGAAAAAGTAAAGATTTTCAGTCGTATAACCAGGTGACACATACAAACCATGTGGCAATTCTTCAAAATCTGTCACATCTTCTTTCTCATAACCTGTTTCCTCTCTCAATTCTCTAAATGCCGCAGTCAACGGATCCTCTCCTTTATCAATCAATCCTGCTATTATCTCCAACATTTCACTATTTGATCCAGGTCTAAACTGTTTTACCAAAATAACTTTCTCTCTTGTTTCATTAAACAAAACAAAACAAACTGCATTTGATTTATCTAAATATTCCAATGTTATCCCTGTTGTTGGATGTATCATTTTCGCACCTTTTAAAAATTTAAAACTGTTATCCATTGTTCCTCCTATTTTTTTATTTTTTTAATTTTTATCAAACTGTAGAATAAAATTCTATAAATTTATAAGAAATTTTTCTCTTTTTGTAAAATGGCAAATTTTTCTTTTAAAAAGCTCATTTTCCTTAAAAAGTCTCATAATTTTCTATAATCATTGACTGATTGGGTAGATTTTTCCATTATTTTCTCACTCAATTTTTTTGTAAACTTTCTTCATAATCAATTTCATTTTGAATAACAATAACATTCCGTTTAATATCTCTAAAATTAAGATTTAACAACCATGCTTTTTGAATATTTGGAAATTTCTTCAATACTTTTTCGCAATTCAATTTTTATTTTCTTTGACACATCTATCGAATCGGTGTATTCTATCTCTTTTTTTAGCCGATTCCCTCGCATCCTTTATTTTATCTTTTATGCTGTTTCAACATTTCTATCCATTTACTAGACATCACAAACAAATCACCAAACGGATTTATGACAACTCCTGCCACTCGTTCCATGTTTTTTTCTAACCAAAGAAGCATAATCATCAAAATTCATAATCATTAGCGTAACATCTTTATTAACATTTCTCAAACCTTTTTTTCAATTCTTCCAAATCTGTAAAAAGCTGGATAATAAACCTTTCCATCACCTGAATTAACTGTTTGAAAAGTTAAACTTATTTTTTTCTCGATTTTCTTATTTTCAAAATGATTTTTTTTCAAGGATTCTTTTTATAATGAATGTAACATAAAAATTGTGAGTTAAAAACTATTTCTTCTAAAAATATCATTTTGTAACTCATCATTTTCAATTTCACTATTTTGTTGTTTTAATAATTTTTTTTAATCTAACATTTTCTATTGTTTTTTTCCATATTTTTTTATGTTTTCTCCAATTTTTTTCTAAAATTCCTGTCTCCCAACCCATCTAATTATACCATTATATTCTAGCATTATCTATAATATTTATATATTTATTTATAATTTTTGTTTATTTAATCGACTTTTTTTGATATAATATAGGTAATATAAATTAAAGTATAAAAATTTAAGGAGGAATTTAATTGATATCAACTAGTAACTTATCAGTTCAGTTTGGTGGAAGAAAACTTTTCGATGAAGTTGACATAAAATTCACACCAGGAAACTGTTACGGTATAATCGGTCCTAATGGAGCTGGAAAATCTACATTTTTGAAAAATCCTAACTGGAGAAATGGATTCAACTTCTGGAGAAGTTATTATTGACAAAGGTAAAAGATTATCATTCTTAAAACAAGATCACTTTGCTTACGAAGATGAGGAAGTTTTAAACGTTGTAATGATGGGACATGCAAAATTATACGATATTATGAAACAAAAAGAGAAACTTTACTCTAAAGAAGAATTTACTGAAGAAGACGGAATATTAGCGTCTGAATTAGAAGGGGAATTCGCTGAATTAGACGGTTGGGACGCTGAAACAAATGCAGAAAAATTCTTAATTGGATTAGGAATTGGTCCTGATTTACATCACAAATTAATGAAAGAATTGACAGAGCCTGAAAAAGTAAAAGTTTTATTAGCACAAGCTATTTTTGGTAATCCTGACATTTTATTATTAGATGAGCCTACAAATGGACTTGATTTACACGCTGTAAAATGGTTGGAAGATTTCTTAATGGATTTGGAAAACACAACTGTTTTAGTTGTTTCGCATGACAGACACTTTTTAAATAAAGTTTGTACTCACATTGCTGATATCGACTATGGAAAAATTAAAATGTTCGTTGGAAACTATGATTTCTGGTACGAATCAAACCAATTAATGCAAGAATTAATTAGAAACCAAAACAAAAAAATGGAGCAAAAGAAAAAAGAATTACAAGATTTCATCGCGAGATTCTCTGCAAATGCTTCAAAATCTAAACAAGCAACAAGCCGTAAAAAACAATTGGAAAAATTACAATTCGAGGATATGCAAGTTTCTAACAGAAAATATCCTTATATTGAATTCAAACCAGACAGAGAAGCTGGAAATAACTTATTGAAAGTTGAAAATTTAAGTAAAACAATTGATGGAGAAAAAATCTTTGAAAATGTTTCATTCACAATAAATACTGGAGATAAAGTTGTTCTTTTATCAAGAAATGATATCGCTAAAACTACTTTATTCCAAATTTTAGCAGGTGAAATGGAACCTGATTCAGGAACTTACGAATGGGGAATTACAACTTCACAAAGCTATTTCCCTAAAGATAATTCAGAATATTTTTGAAGATGTTGATTTATCATTAATTGATTGGTTAAGACAATTTTCTAAAGATCAAGACGAACAATATGTAAGAGGATTTTTAGGAAGAATGCTTTTCTCGGGTGAAGAAGCTAAAAAATCAGCTAAAGTTTTATCTGGAGGAGAAAAAGTTAGATGTATGTTGTCAAGAATGATGTTATCTGGTGCAAACGTTTTAATGCTTGATAATCCTACAGATCACTTGGATTTGGAATCAATTACTTCATTAAATAAATCATTGGAAAGATTTGACGGAACTGTTTTATTCACTACTCACGACCACGAATTTATCCAAACAGTTGCAACAAAAAATTATTGAAATCACACCCTAATGGAATTCTTGAAAAAGAAATGGAATATGATGATTATTTAAACGATGAAAAAAAGTTCAAGATAGATTAGAAGAATTATATGATAAATAAATTTTATTTAATATTTTAGTAATCTAAAAAAATTTAGGAAAAAAATGTAAAAAAAGGTTATTTTCAATTATTAACCTTTTTTTATTTTTTTAGTTATGAAGAAAAAAAGTAGAAACTGGAGGTCAATATGAAATATATCTACGATATTTCCGAAAAATAATGGTTATAAAGAAAATATCAAAATTGGTAAAAAGCTCAAAAATCTAAATGACTTGTTGAAAAATGGATTTAATGTTCCATATTTTTTTGTTATTAGTAACGAATATTTTTGAGAAAATAATTTTTTTCTAAAATTAATAAATCTCTGAATATTTACGATTGGAATGATGTAATTAATAACAATAATAGCAAAAACTTATTGCAAAAAAATAAAAGATATTATTGAAGACCATACTTTTGAAAATGAATTTTTGAAAGAGCTTGATTCTTATTTGAAAAAAATGATGAATATTATGCTGTTCGTTCGTCTTCGATTGAAGAAGATAGCGATTCATTCTCATTTGCTGGTCAGTTTGAGACATTTTTGTATATCAAAAAGAGGAAAGTTCTTCAAAAATATTAAAAAAATATGGATTTCTTCATTTTCAGATCATATTATGAAATATCGAAAAGAGCAAAAAAATTAATAATAAAATTAATGTTCCTGCTATTATTGTCCAAAAAAATGGTGAATTCTAAAAAAATCTGGAATAGCTTTTAGTGCAAATCCTGTTAATCAAAAATAAAAATGAAATAGTAATTTCTGCAACTTTTGGATTGGGAAATTCTCTCGTTGACGGTATTGAAAGTGGAGATTTATTTGTTTTAGATAAAAAAATTTTTAAAATTTTAAGTAAAAGAAAATTAAAGAAAAAAACTGTAAAACAAAAATTTTGACTATGATAAAAAAACAATTAAACTTGAAGAAATAAATGATTCGAGTGAAGTTTTAAATGAAAATGAATTAAAAAAACTTACTGAAAAACATAATAAACATTGAGAAATTATATTCTTTACCTCAAGATATCGAATGGGCCTATGAAAATAATTCTCTTTATATCTTACAATCTAGACCAATTACAACTTTCAAAACTAATAATAATCAAATTTTAAATGATTCCAATACGATTATTTGGGACAATGGTAACGTTATCGAAAGTTTCCTGAAATCACTTTTACCTCTAACATTTAGCTTTTGCAAAAAAATGCTTACACAGAAGTTTATAAACAGTTTGCTGAAATTATTGGTGTTTCAAAAAATAATCAATTATTATAACCCTGTTTTTTTGATAATATGCTTGGTATCTTGAATGGCCGAATTTATAATAATCTTATTAACTGGTACAAAATGTTGCTTCTTGTTCCAAATGCTAAGAAAAAAATAATACTTTCATGGAACAAATGCTCGGAGTAACTGACGAATTAAAGGGAATAAATTTTGAAGAAAATTTGACTGATGCTTACAAAAAAATATGAATTCGTTTGAAAAAAATTTCTTAGTTTTACAAAAAATAAAAAGCTGGATTTTTTTCCTATTTTTTTGAATATGTTTTTTTTATAAATTATCGTGCAAAAAAATTCTGTCAAATGATTGAAGAAAAACACTAAAAATAATGAAGAAAAAAATTGCTAAAATGAATATTTTTGAATTGAAAAATTATTATGATTTACTTGAAAAATAAACTTCTAAAAAAATGGAATGTCTCTATATCAAATGATTTTCTAGTAATGGTTTGGTTTGGAATTTCCAAAAATTAACAGATAAATTTATAAAAAACAAATGCTGATGAAATTCATAATATTCTTATTTCTCAAAAAAGGAAAAAGATATCATTAGTGTCGAACCCGCAAAATATATTGAAAAAAATTGAGTTCTCTCTTAAAAAAAGATACAACTTTACAAGAAGAAGTAAAAAAATATTATTACAGAAAAAAAGACATTTTCACAAAAAAATTCTAAATTTAATGAACTTTTAAACGAATATTTAGATAAATTTGGAAACCGAGCGATTTATGAATTAAAGCTGGAATCATTGACTTTAAAAAGAAAATCCAATATTTTTTTACTTGAAATGATTTATTCACTTTCTCTAAAAAAATAATGAAAAATTCTAAAAAAATAAAAACTGATATTTCAACAGAACAAAAAAATATTTACAAAAAAATATCAAAAATTAATATTTTCAAAAAAATTTTCTATTAAAAATATCAATTTTTTTATGCAAAAAAATTTATTAAAAATACGTGAAAAATTAAGATTTTCAACGAACTATCGTTTTTGCTCTTGCCAAAAAAACATATTTAAACAAATTGGAATTTATCTAAAAAAATAGTAATATTATAAATAATGAGCGAGATATTTTTTTATATGACTACAAATGAAATTTTTCGGATTAATAAATGCTTCTATAATTGACACAAATATAAAAAAATTATTGAAATACGAAAAAAAGAATTATGATATTTACAAACAATTAACACCTCTTCCGAATCGTTTTTTTAACCAAAAGGATTTATTGGAGAAAATTTCTTTTTTTCAAGATTTAACATCTTCAGAAATTATACAACATGATGAAAAGAAAAATTTATTTAGAGGAACGCCTTGTAGTAAAGGAATTGTGAGAGGTTTTATCAAAGTAATTTCAAATCCTGCAAATGAAAAAATAGAAAAAGATGACATCGTAGTAACAAAATCTACTGATCCTAGCTGGGTTATGGTTTTTCCATTGTTAAAAGGACTTATTGTCGAAGTTGGAAGTCTTCTTTCTCACAGTGCCATTATTTCTCGAGAATTAGGAATTCCATCTATTGTCGGTGTCTCAAATGCAACTCAATTACTAAAAACTGGCGATTACATAGAATTCGATGGAAGTACTGGAATTATACATAAAATCGACTTAAAAAAAACTTCCAAAGAATAATACTAAACTAAATAAAGAGACTATCTCAAAATGATTGAATTTTTGAGATAATCTCTTTATTTTCAATATTTAATTTTTAATTAATTAAGCTTCTGCTCTTTCAGGGTAAATACTAATTCTTTTTTTACCTTTTTCCGAAAATTTTCAAATTTTACATATCCATCTGTTAAAGCGAATAATGTATAATCTTTTCCTAATCCAGCATTTGTTCCTGCATAGAATTTAGTTCCTCTTTGTCTTACGATAATATTTCCAGCTTTTACTAATTCACCGTCATATTTTTTTACTCCTAAATATTTAGGATTTGAATCCCTACCATTTCTAGTTGATCCTTGTCCTTTTTTGAGGCAAATAACTGTAAGTTTAATTTTAATATCATTTTCCAACCTCCTTAATTGTTAATTTCACATATTTTTTTATAAGCTTTTTGCTACTTCTTCAATATATTTATACATTGATTCTGTTAAGATAAATGCTTTTTCACGTTCATCTTCTGTCAAATCAGAATTTTCTAAATTACAAATTATATATCCTTCTTTTTCTTCATACTTCAAATTTTTTTAAATTCTAATACTTCAAGAAGACCATTTAATGTCATTTGTGAAACAGAAGAAATAGCTGCACAAACTATATCTTGTCCATATTCACTTGAATTAGCATGTCCTCTAATTTCAAAATGAACAATTTTATCATTTTTTCTTTGAATTTTTATTTCTATCATTCAAATCACGACATTTCTCAATTATTACGCATTTATTGATTTAACTTCAATAGTTGTAAATGATTGTCTATGTCCTTTTTTTCTATAATAAGTTTTTTTGTTATATTTAAAGTTGATTTTTTTATCACCTTTTTCCGTGTTCTTTAACTGTTGCTACAACTGTAGCTCCTTCTACTACTGGAGTTCCAACTTTAACGTTATCTCCTTCTCCCACCAATAGAACTTCTTTAATTTCAACATCTGAATTTACTTCAGCAGCTAATTTTTCAACTTTTAATACAGTTCCAACTTCAACTTTATATTGTTTTCCACCTGTTTTAATTACTGCAAACATTCTGTTCACCTCCAAAATTTTAAAAATCGCTAAGTGCAGGTATTAGCCACCCAACCTATGCGTACTTCGTTTATTATACTATAATTTTAAATTTTTGTCAACTTCAAAAAAATTTTAAAAAAGCTAGATTTTTTTCTCTTCTTTTAGTTATAATGTAACATATTATCTTTTTAGAAAGGAGTTTTTATGATTTATAGTTTTCCAAATATAGAATCAAAGATAAAAATTATTCTATTGCTTGTAATGATGATAATGGCTATTTCTTGCCAGTCTATTGTTCCAAATTACAAGTGGTATTCGACTAAGGAATTAGTTGAAAAAAATCAGATAAATTAAAAACCTGGAGATATTTTAATTTTATCTAAAGAGCCTACGTTACGTTCAATGTGGGGACATGCAGCTATTATTAATGAAAAACAGGAAAATAGTTGAATTTCCTTCCTATTCGATAGGTTATAGTGAAAGTCCAATTTATTCTTGGCGAGCAATTAACAGACAAGTTTCTGTAATGCGTTTTAAAAAAATATTGATGATGATTTTAGAAGTGCACTATTTAAAGAGATTGATAAAACTCTGACAAAACCTTACGGAATTACTTTTTAATAAAAACTTTTTGATAAACGACTTTATTGTTCACAATTTGTTTATCTCGTATTTAAAAAAAGCTGGTATAGATGTCGGAAGAAATGTTGATTTGGATTCAAATGGTGGAGGAATGGTTATGCCTTTTGATATTTTTAGAATCACCACTTTTTAGAAAATATTGATTTATATGAATAATTAATTTAAAATACGCCACTATTCATGTTTTTTTCACAAATAAAATGGCGTATTTTTTTATTTAAAAAAATATTTTTTTATTTATTATTATTCTAAAACTACTTTAAAACTAAACGCAAAAAAACTAGGACTGTTTTTACTTTAACCCTTAAATCTACATAATTTAAATAGTTGTTTTGAGTATAAATTATACATTAAATCTAAAGAACATTACATCTCCATCATTTACAACATATTCTTTACCTTCAAGACGCATTGCTCCTTTTTCTTTAGAACCTGCCCATCCATTATACTCAATAAACTTGTCGAATGAAACAACTTCTGCTCTTATGAATCCTTTTTCAATATCAGAATGAATTTCCGAAGCTGCTTTTGGTGCAAGAGTTCCTTTTTTTATTGTCCAAGCTCTTACTTCTTTTTCTCCAGCTGTAAAGTACGTGATTAATCCTAATAATTTGAAACCACCTCTAATTAATCTGTTTAAGCTAGGTTCTGTAATTCCTAATTCTTCGATAAACATTTGTCTTTCTTCTTCATCTTCAATCTCAATCAATTCTGCTTCAACTTTTGCCGAAAAAGTTACAACTTCACTATCATGTTCTGCTGCAAATTCTCTTACTTTTTTAACATAATCATTTTCAATTCCTTGAGTCAAATCATCTTCAGAAATATTTGCTGCAAACATCATTGGTTTTATTGTTAAAAATTGATAAACTCTAATCAAATCTTCTTCTCTTTGAGTGAAATTCAATGTTTTCAATAATTTGAACTCTTCCAAATGAGCTTTACATCTTTCTAATACAGCCAATAATTCTTTACCTTCAGCATTTTCCACCTCTTGCCAATTTTTTTGATTCTTTTGAATTGCTCTATCAACTGTATCCATATCAGAAAAAAATCAACTCTGCATTAATTGTTTCAATGTCTCTAATCGGATCAACGCTTCCTTCAACGTGAATAATATTATCATCATCAAAAACATCTAACAACTTGACAAATAGCCGCTGTATTTCTATATTTGATAAAAATTGATTCCCTAATCCTTCTCCTTTTGAAGCACCTTTCACAAGCCCAGCAATATCAACAAACTCAACTGTCGCTCCCAATGTTCTTTGAGGATTTATTATTTTTTTGCTAAATTATCTAATCTTGGATCTGGCACACTAACTAATCCTACATTTGGCTCAATTGTTGCAAATGGATAATTTGCTGCCTCTGCATTTTGTGTTTTTGTAATCGCATTAAACAATGTCGATTTCCCTACATTTGGTAATCCTACTATTCCTATTCCTATCATTTATTTTTTGCATGATAAATAAATATTTATCATACTCTCCTTTCTCTATTCTTTATTTACTCTAATCTTTAATCACTTATTAATTTTTTTCATACTATCTACTACTGCTTCCAAAAACTCTTACAACTTTCCATTTTTCCTTATCACTTGCTCTCAATAAATATTGCACATCATATATTGGTACAACTTTTTATACCACCAATATATTCATATGCATTCCCAACCAACATTCTAATGTCCTCTTTATTTTTTTAAAAAGCAACTTTGTTGGTCTATCTCCAACTGTTATAATAAATTCTGGATTAATTAATGCAATTTGAGCAATCAAAAAAATTTTTACATTTCATAATACATTTTCCATCGACCACATCTCCACGTGCACTACATTTTGTCAAAGTTGTAAGGTAACATTTATTTATATCTAATTTCGCAAATTTAAAAAAATTTTTTTAAATATTCACCATTCTCATCTATCAATAGTTCCTTCTGATCATCCTCTTCAGTACTAATACTATCCAATAAAATCATAACTGAAGCTTCTCTATCGCCTTCTCCCAAAATCGAATTTTTGTAATTTTTCCTTAAATTACAATCGCTACATAAATCGACTTCTATTTCTAAATCTTTCCACATTTTCTTGACTCCTCACAAACTGTACATTTTAGTTTGCTCTTCCGTAATAATCTCAATTTCTAAATCCTCTTTATTTTCACGCTCTAAAAATACTATATAGTGAATTGTACGCTAATTCTGGGGTATTGTTGTCTTTACTAATATGCATTAAATAAATCTTTTTTAATTTTTTACATAGAACTTGTGCAATTAATTTCGATGCTTCAGAGTTTGATAAATGTCCGTTTCGCCCTTTTACACGATTTTTTTCAATTCCCAGTGATAAGGCCCTGTCATTAACATATTATAATCATAATTACTTTCTAATACGATTACATCACTATTTTTCAAGTTCTCCTTGATTATATTATTGACACACCCAACATCACTTGCATACGATAATTTTTTTATCCTCATATTCAAACGTGTATCCCAAACACTTTACAGCATCGTGCATTACCTCAAAAATTATTAATAACACAATCTCCAATAATTGTCTTATCACCTTTAATAAAATTAAGATTTTTTTGGATCTATTTTACCAATTTTTCTCTGCACTTCTCTATACGTTACCTCGTGAATATATATCGGAATATCGTATCTTCGAGAAACAATCCCTAATCCTTGTATATGATCGCTATGCTCATGAGTAACAAAAATCCCATTAATATCTTCTGGCCTAACTTTAATATTATTCAATTTTTCAGAAATTTTTCCCACTAAAACCAGCATCAATCAAAAATTTTTTTACTCCCCATTTGAACAAAGCTAGAATTTCCACTGCTCCCACTTCCTAAGCTCGAAAAACTTCATTTTTCTATCTCCAACTTTCTTTACTTTTTTTAATTTATTTTTGTTTTTTTAGGTTTACTTGGTTTCCCAATTTCAATATTAGGCTTTATTTCACCTTTCATTTGATCATAAACCCAACCACCAGTATTATCTTGCTTTTTCAACAATTTTATTCGTTCTCACAACATTTTTTTACTAAATTTTCTGGTATTTCATAAAGTTTATTCTCTCCATACAATATCGCAAAAAATCATATAAATTATCAGTACTTTTTAATGCTTTTTAAATTGTTTTCATTTCCCTTTTAATGCTGGAAATGAACCTGTTCTCGATTTATAATCTTTTTATAGCATTTTTCCAATTTTTATAGTTTCTACTTTAATATCTGCTTCCTTTAATTTATTTACTTTCGTAGCATACATATTCAAAACTACAATTCCTGAAATTATAATCACAATAGCCATAGAAATAATTCCATTTACTATATTTTTCTTTGTTGAAACATTATTGTCATAACTCATATCTCAATTTACTCCATTTATTTATTTTTTTAGCCTTAAAAAAATTCCTGGTCTAACAACAATTTTTACATCTTTTTGGTGCTGTTAACTCAATTTTTTTAATGGACCTCTTTTTACATTTATCCAGCCTAATCCAGCAATCGCCAATTCTTCATTTTCTTCCAATTCAATCACTTGTGTATAAAATTCATTTTGAAAAATACATTTCTCTCTCGTATCCATTCAAGATCTTAAAAAAATCCTTTATCAATCAACTCTTGAACTCTTTTCCTCTCTAGTTGTATGATATTTTACATCTTTTGAAGAATACGCTGAAAATATTGGCTTTGTATCAGAACCAGTTTCCAATATCTTAAATCTACAGAAAACATCAAACATAAATACTTGCCCTGCATCTAATTTAAATGTTTTTCTAGAAATTTCACCAGCTGGAACCAATTTCAATCCAGTTTCCACTTTTTATTAAATCAGAAATTCTACCATCTGGTATTAATCCTGGCGTATCAATTATTGTTATCTCCGTATTCGGAATTTTATTATTAATCGATTTTAACGTTGTTCCAGAATATTTGGAAGTTGTAATTCTTTTATTTCCCAATAGCAAATTAATTACTGAAGATTTTCCCAACATTTGAAACACCTAAAACAGTAGCTTTTAACCTTTTTATTAGGAAATAATGTCTTTATTTTTTTCTAATAATTCCATTAACTCCATATTTATTTTTTTCGCACTCACAAATGCAATGTCATCTGGAACAATATCTTCCTCTGCCAATCTTCGTTTTTACCCAATTCGCAATTTCTGTCGGATGAACAAAAATCTGGCAATAAATCAATTTTATTAATCACAACTATAGAACGATAATCTCTCAAATAATCCAAAAATTTCTTCAGTAAACGAACCTTCAAAATCAATTATATCAAAAAAATCGGTATTATCACATCTGATTTTTACATTCTCCGTTACTTCCTTCAAGTAATCTTCTTTATCAAAACGATGCTCTAAATTTTGTCCATAATTTTTTTATTTTAAAACATCTTTGACAAAGCAAATTTTCTTCAGTAACAAATTTTTCTTCTGGAACATACCCTTCTTTTGTCTTATCTTCAAACTGTAGTTCAACACCACAGCCTATACATTTCTTTTTTTAACATTTTTTTCTCCTTAATAAATTTAACTCTTCTATTCATTTGCGAATGGATGAGTGCTCATGTAAATACTTCTCAAGAAAGATTTTACTCACATGCGTATACACTTGCGTCGTTGAAATACTGCTATGTCCCAACAACTCTTGCAAATATCTAATATCCACACCATTATTCAATAGTTCTGTTGCAAATGAATGTCTAAATACATGAGGTGTCACTTCTTTTTGTAACCCTGCTTCAGTTGCATGGTTTGAAATGAGACGTCGTAAAGAACGAGTTGTCAGTTTTTTCCCTTTGCTATTCGTAATTAAAATTTCTTTACTATAGTTTTTATACTCTTTCTTTTTCTCTTCAATATACTTTTTCCAACCATTTTTGCATTCCGACTAAAAAAAGTAATTCTCTTTGTCACCTTTTCCAACAATTCTCATTTCTCGCTCATTAAAATCAATCACATACTCATTCAAATTTATCAGCTCACTAGCACGAATTCCACTTGAATAAAGTAATTCTATTATCAATCTATCACGAATTCCCGTAATTTTTCTCAGTATTAATGACACTTCTCATTTTATTCAAGTCATCTTTACTCAATACATTCGGCAATTCCTTCTCAAACTTTGGCATATTCACATACATTACTTTTATTCGTTTGAATAACCTTTTTTTCTCTTGTAAATACTTAAAAAAACGTCCTCAATGCTGAAATTTTTCTATTAATACTTCTTTTTGAAACGACTTTTAGCATTCTTCTTTTTTTCAATCTTTCATCAGAATTCAAATACGCAATAAACGATCTAATTGTCAGCATTTCTACATCTTCAAAAGTCCTTATTTCCTCATATTCATCAATATATTCCATAAACTGCAATATATCTCTTCTGTAACTTCTTATTGTATTAGAACTTTTTCCTAAAAATAACTTCCTCATAATATAAATATTTATCAACAAAAAAACATAAGATTTTTCTATATCTTTGTAATTTTCATAGGTTTCTTCTAAAATTTCTTCATGTTTTTTCTTATCTTTAGAACTATCCATACAAAACCTCTCTATTCGCTATCAGAATCAGAACTAGTTTTCTTTTTCCTTGTAGTTTTTGTTGTTTTAGTTTTAGTCGATGTTGTTTTTGATTTTGTAGTTTTTTTAGCTTTTGTTGTTTTTGCCTTACTTTTAGCAGATTTAGTAGTCCTTTTAGTGCCTTTTTTAGTAGCCTTACCTTTTTTTGAATTTTCATCCTCACCATCATCTACTGTTCTAGTAACTTTCCCAGTTTTTATATTTTTTATCGTTTTACATTCTGGATACCCAGTACACGCCAAAAATTTTCCAAAACGTCCATTTTTAATCTCATAAGGTCGTCCACAAAACTCACAAACTCCAGCTTCTTCAATTATTTTCTTGTCTTCTTCCAAAATCTTTTCCAACTCATTTTTTATTTGTAAAACACCGTCTATTTCAATAAGCGTATCTTTTTTATACTTCTGTTTCAAAGGTAATGGTAACGCCATTCTCTTTTCATCATTTTCATAATCTTCACTTTCAAGATATTCTCCATATCTTCCAGTTTTTCAGCAAATATCTTTTTATTGTTCTCAGTAAAGAAGTCTGTTGGAATTCCTTCTTTTTCTTTTTGGGTTTCCTCAACTTCTTTTTACAGTAATTTTACCCTCTTCAATTTGTTTTGGATCAACTTGAATTCCTTTCAATGTTATTTTTTTCATTAGAATTAGTTTCCGAAATTAGATATTTTCCAAAAAATTCCAGTTTTTAATACCATCGGATTACCACTAGAATCCATTACGTCAGAAACAATCCTTCTATTTTGAATTTCTTCTATTTCTTTTTTTCATAAACTTCTATATTTTTTTCCAACGCATCATAAAACTCTCTTAACAGCTGGACCCACTCAATGCTACCTTCTTCAACTTCATCTAATTTTTTTCTTCCATATTCGCTGTAAATTTAACATTCATGATATCTTTAAAATGTTTTTCAAGTTCATCTTTCACTTCATATCCTAAATTTGTCGGATAAAATCTTTTCTCAATAATTTCAACATACTCTCTAGTCTTCAAAGTCTCAACAATAGAAGCATACGTCGACGGACGCCCAATTCCTTCTGCCTCCAATTTTTTTACTAAAGTTGCTTCAGAAAATCTCGCTGGAGCTTTTGTTATTCCTTCCTGAATATTTAACTGCTCAATTGGATAAACATCTCCCTCTTTCATTTCTGGAAAATCCTCAGTTTTTATCTCATCTTCATCTTTAAAAAAATCTTGTAATATCCATCAAAAAGTACTTTATTTATTGTCCCTCTAAATCTATAATCGCCATTTACAGCTTCTATCTTCATTTGTTCATATTTCATAGCCGCAAACTGCGAAACTAAAAAAATCTATCCCATATCAATTTATATAACTTATACTGATCATTTTGTCAAATTGTTTTTTTATTTTATCAGGTTCTAACTCAATATAAGATGGTCTTATTCCTTCATGTGCATCTTGAATATTCCCTTTAGATTTTTCACAACATAATTTCCAACATACTGTTTTCCAAAAATTTTTTTAGTTATATAATCTTTAGCCATATTCATTGCATCTACAGAAACTCTCGTAGAATCCGTTCTCATATATGTAATTAACCCTTTATTTTCGCCATCTATCACAAGCCCTTCATACAATTGCTGTGCCACGCTCATTGTTTTTTTCGCACCAAATCCTAAATATGAGGAAGCCAATTGTTGCAATGTACTCGTTTTAAAAACTAACGGTGGTCTTTTGACTTTTTTTCTTAATCTCAATTTTATCCAACGTCAAACTTTCATTTTTCTAAATCTTTTTCAATTTTTTTACTACTTCTTCGTCGAAAAATTTTATCAACTTTCTCCTTTAAAATTTCAACAAGATTCAGTTTTATATCATTTTTTTAAAACTGCGTTCACTTCCCAATATTTTTGGAACAAAACTTTTTATTTCATCTTCCAAGTCACAAATCAATTTTAATGCAACAGACTGAACACGACCAGCACTAGCATTTCTATTTATCGTTTGCCAAAAGTAATGGACTTATTTTATAACCCACTATTCTATCTAGTAATCTTCTCGCTTGTTGTGCATTTACCAGATTTTCATTAATATTTCTTGGATTTTTTTATTGCATTATTAATTGCTGTTTTAGTTATCTCATTAAATTCTATTCTTTTGATCTTATCAGGTTGTTTTTATATAATTTGATATATGCCAAGCAATAGCCTCTCCTTCTCTATCCTGATCGGATGCCAGATATACGGTAGGAGCCTTTTTAGATTTTTCCTTCAATTTCTTTAAAAGCTCACCTTTCCCTTTAATCACTTGGTATTTAGGCTCAAAATTATTATCAACATCTATTCCTATTTTTCGTTTTTGGCAAATCAATCACATGCCCATAAGATGCCGTCACTTCATAATTTCTACCTAATATTTTTTCAATAGTTTTAGCCTTAGAAGGCGACTCTACTATTACAAGTTTTTTCGCCAAGTTTATCACCTCAATATTTCTTTCTATTATACTTTTTATCCTACAAATTACACTATTTTTAAAAAATTTTGTTACTCCTGTTTCTACTATTAATCCTTTATCTTTAAACTCATTAGTACAGAAAATAATTTTTGACTGGAAATTCTGGAATTTTTATTAGAAATCTCCTCAACATTCATTTCCTCTACTAATAATCTAAACACCAGCTCTTCATCTTCTGTTAACTTTTTCTATCTTACTATTTTTTTCTTGCTTAAATCCCACAAAAAATTCTTTCGCAATATCATCTGCTGAAGTCACCAATTTTGCCTTATTTTCCTTTATCAAATTGTTACAACCTTCAAATGACGGATAATTAAGAAAACCAGGTATTGCAAAAATTTCTCTGTTAAGAGTAAATCCCAACTCAGCTGTTATCAATGCTCCTCCAGATTTAAAACTTTCTGCAACTAAAATACCTTCAGACAATCCTGCAATTATACGATTTCTCTGAGGAAAATTCCATTTTAGTGGTTTTGTTCCCATTGGATATTCGCTAATCAACGTCCCACATTCACTTATTTTTTCCCACAACTCTCGATTTCCATAAGGATACACAACATCTAATCCACTTCCTACGACAGCAGTCACTTTATTATGATTTTCAACTGCCATTTTCAAAGCAATCGTATCAATTCCTTCAGCCAGTCCACTTATCAAGTTAATATCATAATCCAAAAGTTCCTTTTACAATCTTTTTCACAATTATTTCTACCAATTTTTCGTCATTCTTCTAGTACCAATCACTGCAATATTTCTATTAAAATTATAATTTTTCTTCATTTTCTGTTGAAAATAGTGTCTTTTCCTTATTTGCTGTTTTTCCTAAAGCTTCCTTCAATCAGTTTTTTCCCCTTAACATACAAAAAAATAACGGAAAAATTAGAAACTTCTCTTAAATTTTTGGATATTCATAATCATTTGCACTTATTATCCTAATTTTGCTTCTGTTATAAATATCCATTTCTTCTCTTATATCAATTTTCCTAGATTTTTCAAGTTCCCTTTTTAAATCATCTTTAAAAAGAGAAAAAATTTTTCTCTAGAAATAATTCTTCATAATCTGAAAAGAGATTCATCAACTTTTCTAATGTGACCATTTTTCATCTCAATTTTTTTCAAATTTAACCAACCCACAATTAAATCCCCTAATTTAATTTATTTATTTTTATTTGCCAATATATCATTCAAAATTGCTATATCTTTTACTACTTCTTGATTAGAATTCTGTTCAGCATACTCTCTCAAAAATTCCAAAGCTTTAGAAAACTCACCTTTTGATTTATAAGCTATCCCAATCCCCAATTTAGCCTCTTGCTGATCTGGAGACATTGCCAAAATTCTATTATAATAATCAATCGCTTTGATCATAATTTCCCATTAATCTAGACCCAATTGCAACAACATAAAGATTTCTAATGTCACCGCCTGTATCTTTTTTTGCCAAATTAACAGCTTTTTCATATAATCCATCTTTGAAATATAATTGACTCATTTTAAAAGTTGCAGTTGAACTTTTTTTAGCCAATGTTGCATTTTCAAAATTTCCATAAGTATTATATTTTGCTTCTGACGAAACATCTTCATCAGGTGAAGCTGGCATTGTTCCAGTGTCACGAGTCTCTGTAACCTTTTGATCAGTAAAAGACTTTTTCATAGTACTTTCTGTTTTATTTGACTGTTTTTGCGCTTGTTTTATCGCTATTTGGCTCATTATGCTATTTACAGTTGCTCTTTCTTCAGGCGTTAACGAAGAATCATTTAAAATTCCTCTTCCAACTGTTTCAGCTGATTCATAATTTCCTTGTTGAAAAAGATTAGACAAAGTCTGAATTTCACTTGATAAATTCGCCTTTACAACTGTCGATACCATCAATAGCGACATTACCCCTATCAAAATTTTCTTCATTTTTCCCTCCTATTTCTAATTTTTATTAGAATTCAAGATTTTTAGTAGTTCTTGGGAACGGAATTACGTCTCTAATATTTGTCATTCCAGTTATGTACATTAACATTCTGTCAAATCCAAGTCCAAATCCTGAGTGAGGAACACTTCCATATTTTCTCAAGTCTAAGTACCACCAATAATCTTCTTCTTTTAATCCCATTTCATGAATTTTTCCTAAAAGAACATCATAATCATCTTCCCTTTGGCTTCCTCCAACAATTTCTCCAATTCCAGGTGCCAATAAATCAACTGCTCTTACAGTTTTTCCATCTTCATTTAATTTCATATAAAATGCTTTAATATCTTTAGGATAATCAGTTACAAACACTGGTTTTTTGAAATGTTCTTCAGCCAAATATCTTTCATGCTCAGTTTGTAAATCAATTCCCCATTCAACTTCATATTCAAAATCTTTTTTCGCATTTTTCAAAATTTCAATCGCTTCTGTATAAGTAATTCTATCAAATTGATTATTTACCAAAGTATCCAATCTAGCAAATAATTCTTTATCTACAAATTTATTGAAAAATTCCATTTCTTCTGGAGCATTTTCTCTCACATAATTTACAATATATTTTATCATTTCTTCAATAACATCCATATTTACATCTAAATCAGCAAATGCAATTTCTGGCTCCATCATCCAAAATTCTGCTGCATGTTTTGGAGTATTTGATTTTTCAGCTCTAAATGTAGGACCAAAAGTATAAGTATTTTTAAATGCAGTTGCAAATGTTTCAACGTTTAATTGTCCACTCACTGTCAAATTAGCTTCTTTCCCAAAGAAATCTTGTTTAAAATCAATGTCTCCCTTTTTCAGTTCTAGGCACATTATTAATGTCCAATGTAGTCAATCTAAACATTTCTCCAGCACCTTCAGCATCACTTCCAGTAATTATCGGTGTTTGCACATAAACAAAGTTTTTTTCTTGGAAAAATTTATGAATTGCATAAGCCAACAATGATCTCACTCTAAAAACTGCAAAAAAAGCATTCGTTCTAGGTCTCAAATGAGCAATTGTTCTCAAAAACTCAAACGTATGTCTTTTATTTTGTAATGGATAATCTGAATCAGCTTTATCATAAACTTCAATTTTTGTTGCTTTAATTTCATATGCTTGTCCTTTCCCTTGTGATTCTACAACTATCCCTGTCACTTTTTATTGAAGATGAAATCGTCAATTTTGAAATTTCCTCAAAATTTTTCTAATGAATCTTCAAAAACTACTTGAATTCCTGTAAAAATGTACCATCATTTAATTCTATAAATCCAAAGTTTTTGACTTCTAATTTTTTTGCCCATCCGTTTAATGTCACTTCTTGACCTAAATACTTCTCTGTGTTTTTTGTAATTCCTTAATTCTAATAACATTTTTCGCATAACAAATTATTTTTATTAATCTTCTTAAAAATAATTTTTATGCACTCCTTCTCTATATTATATTCTTTAATTTTTACGCTTAATTATAGCATAAAAATCTAACATATTTTAAGTATAATCTTCAAATTGATAGAGTAAAAATTTTAATAGTAAATTATAACCATAAACACTTTCTATCTAAAATAAAAACACCCTAAAACTCATATTTTTAGGATGTTTTCATATAAATTACATTATTTAATACTATTTTTACTTTTTTTCTACTAATTTTGCAAATTCTGCAGGATTGTTTAAAAGCTAAGTCAGCTAAAACTTTTCTATCTAATTCAATTCCAGCTTTTTTTCAATCCGTTCATAAATTTAGAATAAGATAACCCATTTAATCTTGCAGCAGCGTTAATTCTAACAATCCACAATTCACGCATAGTTCTCTTTTTAAGTTTTCTATGCTCTGTTGCATAAGCCATTGCTTTCTTAACAGCTTCATTCGCTTTTTTTATAATTTGTTTTTTATAGCTCCTCTATAACCTTTTTGCTTCTTTTTAAAAACTTTTTATGTCTTTTTCTTCTAACTATTCCTGTTTTACTCTTGGCATTTTTCTTTCCCTCCTTATTTTCTAACTATCTTCCTGCTTGCCCAGCTAATGCTTTTTAATTTTTCTGCTCCTTTAGGAACTATTGCGTCTTGACCTAATCTTTTTCTTTCTCTTATTAGACTTTTTAGTTAAGATGTGGCTTTTTCCTGAATGTTTAACTGATACTTTTTCCACTTCCTGTAACTTTTACTCTTTTTAGTTCCTTTTATGTGTTTTCATTTTTGGCATTTTCCTCCTGAATTACTTTTTTAGGCGATAACAATATAAATTTTTGTACTTGTTCTTTCCCATATTTTCAACAATTGCTGTTTCTTCAAAATGACTTGCAAATTCATCTAAAATTTTTAATAGCTGAATCAGCATGTAATCTTTCTCTTCCAGTAAGTCTTAAACTTACTTTCACCTTATGTTCTTTTTCTATGAATTTTTTTAATTTGAGAAATTTTTGTTTCTTTATCGTGTTCATCAATATGAGGTTTTATTCTCAATTCTTTGACAACAACATGTTTCTTTTTATTTTCTTTATCTTTTTGTTTTCTCATACTTGTATTTTCCATAGTCCATAATTTTACATACAGGTGGTGTGTGGCATTCGGTGAAATCTCAACTAAATCTAGATTTTTCTGCAGCTAAAAGCAATTGCTTCATTAACAGACAAAAATTCCAAATTGTTCTCCATCGTCTCCAATCACTCTAATTTCTCTTGCTCTAATTCTCTCGTTCATTCTCGGTTCGTTAGATTTATTAGTTCCTTTATAAAGAACACCTCCTACTTTTTACACCCTAAATAATTGGGTATAATTAATAAAAACAAGATATAAGAAACCTTGCTCAAAAATAGCTATATAAACAGATTATTAAACATATTAAAATATAAAATAAACTGCAAAATAAAAATAACTATATACCTTACTCATCTCTTTCTTAAAAAGAAATTCTTAAATATCAATTGTAAATTAATTAATATTTCTAATTTGCTAATAAATTTAAGCAAAAATCCACTTCTGATGGAAAGGTGAGAAACAATGTTTCTACTTCTAATTTAATTACCTAGTTATAATAATATATTTTTATGTATTTTGTCAAATTAATTTTTAATTTTTAAGATATTTTTTTATTATAAATTTAAATTTTTATTTTTAGATTTCCAATTTAATGATAATAGAAAAATCCAAGTCTAACAAGACTCAGATTTCCTAATAAAGCAATCATATCTACCTAAACTAATTTCTCATTATCCTCAGTAAAAATTACTTTTCTCTAAATCAATTTTTACCAAATTTTCACTCTATCTTGTGGTGCTCTATACATTTTATCTCCTGGTTTTGTTTTGAAGATTTTTGTGGAAAGCATCAGTGTTTTTCAATACAGAGTTTACAGTAGGAAATTAGGCAGAGTGCGAATCTGTTTTTAGCTAAATTATTTCTATATTCTTGTGTAGCCTTTTGTTTCCAAATATTTTGCATAATTTAAGAAAAATAATTCATTCTCTGTATCATTAGAAACTTTCAAATCAGGATGATCTGCCAAATATAATTGTAATGCGTCATAAGCGATGTTTACCCTCCTAAGTCTGCAATATTTTCTGTTAAAGTGTATTTACCATTAAGTTTGATGTTATCTCCAACAGTATAATTTGAAAACTCATCCTCTAATTTTTTAGTTGCTGCGTCAAATTTTTGCTTATCTTGAGCTGTCCACCAGTTTTTAACATTTCCATCTCCATCAAATTGTGCTCCAGAAACATCAAATCCATGAGTTATCTCGTGACCAATAACTGCTCCAATTCCACCAAAATTACTTCCTACTTCAGAATTTTTGAAATCATAAAATGGTTTTTGTAAAATTCCTGCTGGGAATACTATTTCATTTCCTGTTGGTGAATAATAGGCGTTTACTGTATGTGCATCCATAAACCATTCTGTTTTTGTCTACTGGTTTTCCAATTTTTCTTAAATTCTTTATCGTAAGCCCATTCTCCAGCTTTTTACCATTTGATCATATAATGAATCATTTTCATTTATATTTAAAAGTACTGTAATCATGCCATTTATCTGGATAACCAATTTTTACATTTATTTTATTCAATTTTTTTGTATTGCTTTTTCTTAGTTTCTGCACTCATCCAATCTAATTTGTTAATTCTATTTTTGGAATGCTTTTTATGTAGCTAACCATTTCTTTGCGTATTTTTTAGCTTCAGGTGAGAAATTTTTCTTAACATATTCTTTTTCCAACTAATTCTCCTAAAGTTCCATCAACAAAATACAGCGCTCTTTTTCAAGCGTTTCTCTTTCTTTTTGTCCATTTAAATATTTTTCCATAAAATTCAAAATATCTTTTCCCTAACTCATCATTTAAAACACTTGAAGATCCTGCAATCTTTTGAAATTTCATATAATCTTTTATCACATCAATATTTTTCATTTGTCAAAAATTTATCTAAATTTTTATAATAATTCAATTCAGTAATAATCACTTTATCATGTATTCACATTCAACTGTTTTCAAATAATTAACCAAGTTCACATTTTTAGTTATCGATGACAACTCACTAACTTTTCTAGGATTGTTATATTTAGCTACATCATGACTTTCTTCATTTTTTAACAGCGTTTGAGCGATTGCTTTTTCAAATGCAACTATTTTTGAGCCTTTGCATCAGTATCCGTTTCACCACCAAGTTTTAATACATCACTAACAAATTTCGTATATTCTTTTTAGGATTTTTGCATTTTCTGAGTTTCCTTTTTGATAATAATCTCTTGAAAGCCCTAATCCTACTGATTCTAAATAAATTGCATTATTTTTAGAATCATTTAAATCAGTGAAAGTCCCCAACCGTAAAACTCATTCGATCCTTTTTCTTGTGTTCTTAATATTATATTTTTGCAAAATCATCAATTGATTTTATATCATCAATTTCCTTTAAATCTTTTATTGGCTCAAGACCTAATTTATTTCTTTTTATCCATGTTGTAAAAAGATTCATATAAAGTTAAAATTTTTCTTTTTCATCCGAATTCAAAGAATTTCTCCTTCAAATCTTTTATTAAATTTCTCAAAAATCTTGATTTTCAGAAAAGCTCTACAAATGATCCCATGACGATTTTTGTCGATGGTATTTGTGTTTTATCTTCCCAATTTTTGTTTACATATTCATAAAAATCGTCTGTTGGTTTTTATTGTTTTTGCTTAAATTTTTCATAAATTTCTTTATCATTTGGTTTTACTAATTTTCGTTGTGATTCTGTATAAAAAGTCCCAAAATCCGCCTTTTGTATTTGTATTGGTTCGACCTGGATATTTATTAGTACTCTCATTAGAATTTGTGTTACTAGTAACTTCTGCATGTGCCACACTCATACTCGCTAGCAACAATGACATTACCATTAATTTCTTCATATTTTTCCCATTGCTTTAATCTATTCAAAATTAAATTTTCCTAGATTTAAAGTAACTTCTCCTCTCCTATTTATTCTTTTTATTAATTTCAATTATCGTTATTTTATCACAAAGTATTTACATTTTCAATACTTTTAAATTTATGATAAAGAAAAAGTATTGATTATAGAAATCATTTTTCATAATTTCTATAAAAACAATACTTTTTCTAAAAAATTTTAATTATTTATCAAATTTTATTTTTACCCTTTTCATCATTTCTTCAATTCTTTCTCTTACTTGAGGTACTGATAATCCAATGATTACTTGAATAGCTGTTCCTTTTCTAACTACACCATGAGCTCCTGCTGATTTAAACGCTGCATCTGGTAATAATTTACTTGCATCTTTTACACTTACTCTAAGTCTAGTTGCACAGTTATTAAGTTCTTCAATATTTTCTCTTCCACCTAATGCTTCAAGAATGATTGCACCTTTTTGAGCATATTCATCTCCACCAGCTACGGCTGCTGCACCTTATGCTCCACCTTCACCATGTTTAGCTCTATAGTCAGCTTTTGTATAAAGTTTCATTTCTTCATCATCATCTTCTCTACCTGGAGTTTTTAAATCCATTTTTAAAATTAAGAATCTGAATAATACGAAGTAAATACATGTAAAGATTAATCCAATTACAATTTGAGTAATTACTGTTCCACTATGGTTTTTAAACATTGGAATCCAGTTTAAGAACATAAAGTCTAAGAATCCTCCACCGAAGTTTCCTACAACTCCGAACATATACATCAATGTTGACATTGTTGCAGCTAATACTGCGTGTAATCCAAATAATACTGGTGCTATAAATAAGAATGTAAATTCAAGTGGTTCTGTAATTCCTGAAACTATTGCAGTTAATAAAACTGGTAATAACAATCCTGCTACTTTTTTCTTGTTTTCAGGTTTAGCAGTTGAATACATTGCAAGTGCGATACCTACTGAACCAAAGATTTTTGAGTTACCGTGTAATGCAAATCCACCTATGGGGAACATTTCTTTTTAAAGGTTTTGTAGATTGAGCAAATTCTCCAATATGTTGTACCCAGTAAGTTTGAATTCCACCTGGAACTACTGCTGGTCCGAATATAAATGGTGTATATACAGTGGTGTAATCCTGTTGGAATCAATGCTCTTTCAAGGAATGTATAAATCCATACTCCAATTGGTCCTGAAACTTTTAATAATTGTTGTAAGTTGTTAATTCCAATTTGAACTTTTGGCCAACAAAGTGCAGTTATGAAAGCACATGGAAGCATTACTAAGAAACCAATAATATAAACAAATACTGTTCCTTGGAATACTCCTAAAAAGTCTGAGTAACTTTTTATCAAAATATTTATTATGTAAAATAAACTACTATTGCAGAAATTATAATTGCACCAAATAAGTTTTGTATCAAGTGTTTTTACTCCAGCAATTATTGCAAGTCCACTTGTTCCTCCAGCTTCTTGACTCATATCAACACCAAGAAACTCCATTGTGCAAGCATTGCTGCTACATGAAATAATTATAAGTTGTATATAAAGCAAACGCTTCTAAACATGCTCTTGCATTCGTTTTAGTTGCAAGGCTGATTGGTAATCCGATTGCGAACAATAACGGCATTTGTCTAAATACTGTCCAACCACCTTCACTTATTACAAACCCAGAATTTATACCAGTTTGTCCCTTCATTTTGCGATTGAACCCATTACTTGTGGATTTGTAAATAGTGATGCTATCCCTCACCACTATCCCTGTAAATGCAAATAACAGAACTGGTGCCATCATTGCTCCACCGAACCGTTGAATCATCATGATTAAATACCTCCAAAAATTATATTAGTCTTTTTACAATAAGTTATACCCTATTTTTCTAATGTCAATATTTTTATAAATTTTTATTTTTAAAATTTTTATAATTATAAATCCTTCTAAGCTAGTAAAAATCATACTTTTTCTTTGTAGAAAAATTTTTTAACTTTTTATTATAATTATAATTTTACAAATTACTTAATAGATGTTTAGATTATAAATTAATTTTTATTATTTCTTTTTATATTTTTAATTATTCTACATCTAAAAATTACTTCTATTCCATAATGATCTGAAATTACAGGATAATTTTTCCATTAAAAATTACTTTACTTTCTTTTAACTTTTTAATTCTTTTGTCAAGAAAAATGTAATCTAGTTTTTCTTTTTCTTTTTGACCTTGCTAACCATCAATATCACCACCTACTGTGATACCATCATCCTTTTTCTCTGCTAATTGATATGTATCTAATAGCCCTTGATTTAAGATATTTTCATAATCTTCTTTATCTTTTAACATATTTGTATTAAAATCTCCCATTAATACTTTTTATAATATCATCTTCATTTCTATTCAAAATTGTTTGAATACTTTTATCCATTTTTCTGTTTTCACAAGTTGGTAAATTCATATGGCAGCTATAAAATTCCATCACTTTTCCATTGTATTCAATTTCAGCACTTTATAACTTTTCTTGAAGAAATCGAATTTACAGTTTGTGATCTAGTACAATAAAAATCATCTGTACCTTTTAATACATGTTTTGTTAAGATTCCAATACCTTCCTCATATTTCCCATAACCGATATGCGAATTACTCCAGTGGTAATAAGGTTGTGTCTGTATATTCTGCTATTTTTGTTAAGCAAAACCCAACCATGAGTTGATCTTCCCTCACATCTGCATAAACTACAGGCTGTGTCATCAACTGATTCACTTCTTGCATAGCAATAACATCATAATCTTTTTCAGCAATTGTTTTTGCTAAAATGTCAATTTTTCCATTTGGTTTTTTCAATCCAAGCATGGACATTAATTGTCAATAATTTCATTTTCCTCTCCAACCTTTTCTAAATATTTATGAGATTTTTTTAATATTATTTTTACTTGTTAATATTTTTTAGAATTTGGGGAATTTTATATACTCTAAAAAGTATATCTCACTATTTCTATTTTTGTCAATCATAATTCTAATAATAAAAATATTATTTTTAATGTTGACATTATAAAAAAATAAAGTATATTTAAAGTGAAAAGATTATTAAATATATTTAAGGAGGAACAATGTTCGAAAGAAGTTCAGGTATTTTATTACATCCTACTTCACTTCCAGGGAAATATGGAATTGGAACTTTAGGAAAAAAAGCTTTTTGCATTCTGTAGATTTTTGAAAAATCTAATCAAAAATTAGCAAATATTCCCCATTAGGGCCAACAGGATATGGTGATTCTCCATACCAATCATTCTTACTTTTGCCGAAATCCATATCTTATTGATTTTGATTTATTAATTGAAGAAAAATTTATTATCACAATCAGATTTAGAAGGATTTCATTTGGAGAAAATCCTGAAAGCGTTGATTATGGAGCTATTTATAATCAAAAATATCCTTTGTTAAGAAAGGCATATGAAAATTATAAAAACACTAAAGAAAACAAAGAAAGAGAAGAATTAAAATATTTATTTGAAGAATTTAAAAGCTCATAATCAAAGTTGGTTAAACGACTTTACAATGTATATTTCTTTTAAAAAATCATTTTTAATGGATTGCCTTGGAATGAGTGGCCAGAAGATATTAAATCTAGACAACATGACGCAATGGGTAAATATTATGAAATTGTTAAAGAAGAAATCGAATATCAAAAATTCACTCAATTTTTATTCTTCAAACAATGGAATGCTGTAAAAAAATATGCTAATGAAAATGGTATAAAAATAATTGGAGATATCCCTATTTTCGTTGCTGCTGATAGCTCTGATGCATGGGCAAACCCAGAAATTTTCTTATTTGATGAAGAAAGAAAACCAGTTAAAGTTGCAGGAGTTCCGCCTGATTATTTCAGTGCTACTGGACAACTTTGGGGAAATCCATTATACAACTGGGACAAATTAAAAGAAACTGGATATAGATGGTGGATTGATAGAGTTAAAGCTAATCTTTCTACTTGCGATATCATAAGAATCGATCACTTCAGAGGATTTGATGAATATTGGGCTGTTCCTTATGGAGATAAAACAGCTGAAAATGGTACTTGGTGTCCAGGACCTAGAATGGACTTATTTAATGCCATTAAAAATGAACTTGGAGAATTACCTATAATTGCTGAAGATTTAGGAACAATGACACAAGGTGTTATTGATTTAAGAGATGCAACTGGATTCCCTGGAATGAAAATTTTAGGATTTGCATTTGATTCTAGTGAAGAAAATGAATATTTACCACATACTTACGACAAAAACTGTGTTGTTTATACTGGTACTCATGATAACGATACAATCGTTGGTTGGTTTGAAAAAGCTAAACCTGAAGATAGAAAATTTGCACTTGAATACTTGAATTCAAGAGATGAAAATAATATTCACTGGGATGCAATTAGAGGAGCTTGGAGTTCTGTGGCTTCTATTGCACTTGCACCTATTCAAGATTTCTTAGGATTGGGAAGTGAAGCTAGAATTAATACTCCTGGTATCGCCGCTGGAAACTGGCAATGGAGATTAAAAGATCGTTTATCAGATGATTTAGCTGAAAAAATTGCTCATTTTACAAAACTTTATTCTAGATAATTTAATTATAAAATTTTAATAAAATACCGAAGATGTTTGGAATTGCCTTGCTAATGTGAGGTAGTTCCTTTTTATTGTTAAATTTTAGATTTTATTAAGTAAAAATTTAATTCTTTTCTAAACAAAAAGACCATTTCGCATTCACAAAATGATCCTTTTTACTTTCAATTAATACTACATCAAAACTAATTTTATTATAAATAATATTGTCAAGTGCTATCATTACCCAAGATACTGGTTTTCTATCTTCTTTGTGCAACTTTTCACATTGTAAATAAGGTTGATTATTACATATGATAAAATTCCTAGTGTTAATCCATCTCCAATACTGTACGTTAACGCCATTGTTGTAGCTGTAATAAATGCTGGAATTCCATCTGTTACATCGTGTAAGTCAATTTCTTTTAATGAACTTAACATTAAGTATCCTACATAAATCAATGCTGGTGCTGTTGCACATGCTGGAATTGCTATAAATATTGGTGAGAAAAACATTGATAACAAGAATAAAACTCCTGTTGTGATTGCTGTCCAACCTGTTCTTCCTCCAGCTAAAACTCCTGTTGAGCTTTCTACATAAGTTGTAACTGTTGACACTCCTAAAGCTGCTCCTGCTGTCGTTCCAATCGCATCTGCAAGTAACGCTCTTCCTACATTTGGTACATTTCCTTCTTCATCTAACATATTCGCTTTTGAACAAACACCAATCAAAGTTCCTACTGTATCAAAGAAATCTACAAACAAGAAAGTACAAACTACTACGAAAAAGCTACTTAAACCTTTTACATCTGCAAAATACTGAAAAATCTAATTTCCCTGCAATTGGTGCAATTGATTCATATTTAAAAATTCCTTTTGGTAAAGAAATTCTCAATTTAGCTGCTGCTTCTGGATCAATTATAGAAAAAATCCAAGCTAAAATTGAACTTACAACAATTCCATAAAGAATTGAACCTTTTACACCTTTTTTATCTAAAACTCCAATTATAAATAAACCAATTGCTGCTATTACGACTGTTGGTGTAAAATGACCCATACTTACTTTTGTCGACTCATTTGCTACTACAAGTCCTGCTCCTGAAAATCCTACAAACGCAATAAATATACCTATTCCAGCTGTTACTGCGTGTTTCATGCTTGTTGGTATCGAATTTACTACTATTTCACGAACTTTAAACATTGTTAATAAAATAAATATTATTCCTTCAACGAATACAGCTGTTAATGCTACTTCCCAGCTAACTCCACCTTTTAAAACGACTGTAAATGCAAAAAATGCATTCAATCCCATACCTGAAGCCAAAGCAAATGGCAAGTTTGCAATAAATCCCATCAAGAAACATCCTACTGCTGCTCCTAAACAAGTCGCTGTTACTAACGCACCTGCATCCATACCTGTTTTAGAAAGTATATTTGGATTTACAACAATGATATAAGCCATTGTCAAGAATGTAACCAATCCTGCTAAAAATTCCTTTTTGTAATCTACATTTTTTTCTGCTAATAACGGAAACAACCACTGAATCCCTTTTAATTCTGATGTCTTAGACGCCATATTATTTTATTCCTCCTTAAAATTTTATGTGTATTTTTCTTTTTCTACTTTTTCTTGCATCTCAATTTTCTTCAAAAATATCACTATTATTTTTCTCAATTTTTATCTCTAACTCTTTGCGGTTTAAATTCAATTTCCATCAATAGTTATCGTGATATTTTCTCATCATCTTCAGGAATATATCCTAATTTTTCAATCAAAAGACCACTCAAAGTATCATAATATTTAGATTCTAGCTCTATATGAAACGCATCATTTAAGTCATTCAACGAAACATCTCCACTAATTAAATATTTATTCGAGCGATAATTGTCTAATTGATAAATCTTCATCATCATATTCATCTGCAATATTCCATTACTTCCTCAATCAAATCTTCTAATGTCACAATTCCAGAAAATCCTCCATATTCATCAATTAAAATTGCAATATGTTTTTCTCTAACTGCATTTCATTAAATAACTCATTTACATTTTTAGTTTCTGGAACAAAATATGCTTCCTGAACCATTTCAGAAATATTGATATTTTCAAATCCTTTTTGTACGCTCCATCATTAAATCTTTTGTCAACAAGATTCCTACAATATTATCTGCTTCCTCTTCATAAACAGGTATTCTTGAATATTTCCCAACTTCTTTTGTTTCAAATAATTCTTCAATCGTCGTATTTCTATCAATTAAAAACTTTCGTTCTTGGAATCATTATTTCTCAGCAATTTTTTCATCGAAAAACTATTATATTTTCAATCATTTCCTTTTCGACTTCATTAATAATTCCATGCTCTCTTCCAACTTCTACAAGTGAACGTAACTCCTCTTTAGAAACCTTTTCTTCAATATTATCTTCCTTCAATTTCAAAAGCGTCAACACGACATTCGTTGAAAATGTAAGAAACTTTACAAATGGCGAAAAATATTTTTGAAATAAATACAATTACACCAATTGAAGATAAAGCCATTTTTCAGAAGATCTTAACGCTACTCTTTTTGGAATAAGTTCTCCAAAAACCAAAGTTACATATGATAACAAGAAAGTTACTATAATCATTGATAACTGAGCACTATATGGCACCTTCATTTTATTTTAAAAATACTGATAAAAATTGTGAAAGTCCTGTTGCTGCTGATGCTGATGCAAAAGAAACTTGCAAGTGTTATTCCAACTTGAATAGTTGATAAAAACTTACTTGGCTCTTTTAATAGATTATCTAATAAAATTGCCTTTTTTATCTCCCTCCTCAACCATCACTTTTATCTTTATTTTTGTTACTGAAACTATCGACATTTCTGCTCCTGAGAAAAATGCATTAATTCCAGTTAAAACTATTATTACAATGAATTGTAATAACAAACTGCTTTCCGACATATTCCTCCTAAATTCTTAAATTTACTTTATTATAACATATTTTAAAGAAATTATTTTAATTAATTTTTCTTGAGGATTCAATCACCACCCTCAAACTCAGCTTTTTATTTCAAAATTTTTAAACCTAACTTCTTTTTCAATAATCCTAGCAGTATCTCTAACTATTTCTAATTTAGCTCCTGCGATTTTACGAGCTTTTTCAGCACCTTCTTTTTAAAATATCATAAACATAGTCCATGTTATTTACTAATTCTTCTCTTTTTGGCTCTGTATGGTGCAAAATAATCCATAAATTTATCTAATAATTCATTTTTGGCATGTCCATATCCGAAATTCCCTAGCTCTAAATTTTTCTTTTAAAAATTTCTACTTCTTCTGGAGTTGCAAATAATGAATATAATTGAGTTACATTATTGTCTGGATTTTTGGTTCTTCTAAAAGGTGTTGAATCTGTAACAACGCTCATAATTTGTTTTTAACTTCTTTTTGAAGGAACATATTTATTACATTTCCATAAGATTTACTCATTTTATCTCCATTAGTTCCTGGAACAATTGCTACGCTTTCAACAATTTTTGGTTCAGGTAATTTAAAGATTTCTTTTTCATAAGTTTCATTAAATTTTGTTGCAATATCTCTTGTTATTTCTAAATGTTGTTTTTGATCTTTTCCAACTGGAACTACATCAGCATCATAAATTAAAAATATCTGCTGCCATTAACACTGGATAAGTGAAAAGTCCCATATTTGGCTTGATTCCTTTTGCAACTTTGTCTTTGTAAGAATGTGCCCTCTCTATTAATCCCATCGGAGTTACATTCGCTAAAATCCACGATAATTCAGTGTGTTCTAGTACATCTGATTGTAAAAACAATGTAGATTTTAGGGTCTAATCCTAATGCTAAATAATCTAAAATTACACCAATTGTGTTTTCAAATCTTCACCTTTTGGTGCTGATGTCAAAGCATGATAATTAGCTAAAAAATAAAGTCCTTCATAATCATCTTGCATTTCTACGAACTGTTTTATTGCCCCAAAGTAATTTCCTATGTGTAAAACTCGCTAGGCTGTATTCCTGATAAACTTCTTTTTCATTTCAAAAATAACTCCATTTTTATTTCTTAATTTCTTATTTCTTGTAAATAATTTTTGATACAATTTTCCATTTTCAACATAATGATCTGCATTTGCTTTTAATCCTTTTTAATTTCTTCATCCGTTAATTTTCTAACAATTTTAGCTGGACTTCCTAAAATCAAAACGCCTTCTTCTTTTGGTGTAGAACGAGTTACAAGTGAATTTGCTCCAACTAGCAATTATCAAGCACTTCCGCATTATCCATAATAGTACTCCCCATTCCAACTATAACATTGTCTCCAATTTTACAGCTATGCAATATTACATTATGCCCAACAGACACATTTTCTCCTATTATACAAGGTGTTCCGTGTTTAGTGTGTAAAGTGCTATTATCTTGGACATTACTATTTTTTTCCAATAACTATTTTTCAATATCTCCACGAAGAACTGCTCCAAAACCAAATACTCGCATTTTCTCCTATTTCAACATCGCTCAATAACATCTGCATTTTTCGCAATAAAAAGCACTACTACTTATTTTTGGTTTTCTTTCTTTTTAATTTGTAAATCATATTTTTCTCTAAATCTAGCACAAAGGGACTTGTAAGAAAAATTTCTTACAGAAAAGCCCCCAATTTTAAATCTTTTCAATTTCTTTATAAATTAATCTACTAATGTTGGATTAAAAATCTTCTACCCAAGGTAATCCAAATTTATTCAACGCATCCATAAATTTATCTGGATCCATTTCTTCAACATTGTACACTCCTGGTTTTTTCCATTCTCCAGTCAACACCATCGCAGCACCAATCATAGCTGGAACTCCTGTTGTATAAGAAATTGCTTGTGAGCTAACTTCTTTATAACATTCTTCATGGTTACAAACATTGTAAACATAATAAGTTCTATCTTTTCCGTCTTTTTTACCTCTAAAGATATTTCCAATATTTGTCAATCCTTTTGTTCTAGGCCCTAATGAAGCTGGATCTGGCAATACTGCTTTTAAAAATTGTAATGGTACAATTTGTTGCCCTTCAAATTCAATTGGCTCAATCGAAGTCATTCCTACATTTTCCAACACTTTTAAATGTGTCAAATAACTTTGTCCAAATGTCATGAAAAATCTAATTCTCTTAATTCCTTTAATATTCAAAGCTAAAGATTCCAATTCTTCGTGGTGTAACAAGTACATGTCTTTTTCACCAATTTGTGGGAAATTGTATACTCTTTTAATTTCCATTGGTTCAGTTTCTACCCATTTTCCATTTTCCCAGTAACTTCCGTTTGCAGTCACTTCTCTAATAATTTCTGGATTGAAATTTGTTGCAAATGGATAACCATGATCTCCAGCATTTGCATCTAAAATATCAATATAATTTATTTCATCAAAATAATGTTTTTGTGCATAAGCTGAGAATACTCCTGTTACTCCTGGATCGAATCCACATCCTAAAATAGCCGTAATTCCTGCTTTCTCAAATTTTTCTTTGTAAGCCCATTGCCATTTATACTCAAATTTTGCTGTATCTAAAGGCTCGTAATTAGCTGTATCTAAATAATCAGTTTTTGGTTTCAAACAAGCATCCATTATTGTCAAATCTTGATAAGGCAACGCCACATTTATTACGATATCTGGTTTATATTCGTTAATTAAAGCTACTAATTCTGGTACATTATCTGCATCCACTTTTGCTGTTTGAATTTCTATTCTTCCTGCATATTTACTTTTTTCAATTGTTTCTTTAATTGCATCACATTTCGATTTTGTTCTACTCGCTATCATTATTGAGCTAAAATACTTCTGAATTTTTGAGCACATTTGTGACAAACTACATTTGAAAACTCCACCTGCTCCAATTATCAATGCTCCCATTTTTACCTCCAAAATTATTCTATAAAATTTTTTTATTCAATTTCTTCTAATTCAAAAATAAATTCTAATTGGCTTAATTTCATTTTTCCTTTATAATTTACAGAATTTTAAACTTTTTACTTATTTGTAAACAAACAACAAAAATTTCTCTCAATAATTTACAAGCCAAAAGCTGTTGATTGTCCTGAATGGTCATAAATTGGTGACACTTCATTCATATCCAATCCAACAATATTTAATTTTGAGATTTTTCAATTGCTTTGTGAAGTTCTACGAATGTTACTCCACCTGCTTTCAGGGCGTTCCTGTTCCTGGAAATTCGAAGGATCCAAAACATCTAAATCTAATGTGAAAATAAACTGGTTTCCCTTTTCAATTTTTCTACAACTTTATCCAATTCATCAAAATTATTCCCAAAATTAAATTTAGTCGTATGTAAATGTTCTTTTGCAAATTCCCACTCAGCTCTTTTCTCCACTTCTTATACCAAATTGGAAAAATTTTTATCATCTCCAACAATATCCCAACATCTTCTAATTACAGAGGCGTGTGAATAATATTGCCCCAAATAATCGTCTCTCAAATCTGTATGAGCATCAAACTGGATAATATGTAAATCTGGATATTTTTCAGCCACTGCTCTAACCGATCCAAGTGTCACAGAATGTTCTCCACCAATCATAAACGGTATTTTTCCCATCTTCCAATATTTCTGCTGTTGCATCTTCAATATCCTTCAATGCACTTTCTGAATTTCCAAACGACAATTCTAAATCTCCAGCATCAAAAACATTAATATCTTCTAAATCTTTATCTTGATACGGACTATAAGTTTCAATCCCAAAACTTTCGTTTCTCATCGTAGCTGAAGCAAATCTTGTTCCAGGTCTCAAATGATGTTAGTGCTGTCAAACGGTGCTCCGAAAAACTACTATTTTACTCTCTTCGTATTCATCCTCGCATCCGATAAATGTGTGTACGTTTCTTTCTTTCATCACCCAAATTCTTTTCCTCCTATTGTTATTTTTATAATTTTATTCTTGACCAATCAATTTTTCACATAATTTGGTAAAAGCAAATGAACCTTTGTGCAATTCAGTATTATAATATTTCGTTTCCAATCCTAATTTATTCCATTCATCCGCCTTCAAATCATTCACAGGATGATATTTTTTTGACGCAAATCCAAATAACCAGTGTCCTGACGGATAAGTTGGTATATGCAACTGATAGACTGTCGCTATTGGAAAAACTGCTTTCAATTGTTTATTTGCTTTCTTTGAGTAGCTTCAGCATCCGCTTCATAATATGGACTTTCATGCTGATTTACAAGTATCCCGTCATCTTTCAAAGCATTGTAACAATTTCCATAAAATTCTCTCGTAAACAAATCTTCACCAGGCCCAAACGGATCAGTCGAATCAACAATCACAATATCGTATTCATTCGTTTTAGAACGGACAAATTTCAATCCATCTTCATAATAAAGATTCACTCTCGGATCATCTAACTTACAAGCTGTTTTTGGTAAATATTCACGACAAATATCAACAACTTCTTTATCAATCTCAACCATATCAATTCTCTCAATACTATCGTATTTTACAAGCTCTCTAACCGTTCCACCATCACCAGCTCCAATTACCAATATCTTCTTCGCATCATTTTTCACAGCCATCGGAATATGAACAATCATTTCATGATAAATAAACTCATCTTTTTTTCAGTCAACATCATAAATCCATCTAATGTCAAAAATCTTCCAAATTCTTTAGATTCAAAAATATCTATTCTTTGAAATTTACTTTTTGGTAACCAATTGCTTATCAACTTTTATCGAGAATCTAACATTTTTCGTATGTTCTTCTGTATACCATAACTCCATTTTATCTCTCCTTTCTTAAATTTTTCTAAAAATTCATACTTTCATTTATTATTATACTCTAATTTTTCATCTTACTCAATAAATTTATTTTAATTACTCAATAACCACATTAATATTTTCTACTTTCATATCTTCAGTCCCCGTCAAAAGACAACCTTTTTCCTTCGCATACTCGATATAATCAATAATTTCATCAGTTATCTTTTCCCCTGGTGCTAAAATTGGTATTCCTGGCGGATAAGCCATAACAAATTCACCACTAATTTGACCTGAACTTTCTGAAATTGGTATCATTTTTCTCAGCATAAAACGCCTTTTTGTGGTGGCAACACTACAGTTGGTGCAATATACTCATGATCAAACATTCCTTTTGGATCTTTTGTATAAATCCGTTTAATTTCTGCCAATGATGAAATTAATCTCTCAATTTCCATCGCTCTATCTCCTGCCGAAATTATCGCCAAAATATTATCTAAATCTCCAAATTCAATTTGAATATTAAACTCGTCTCTCAAAATATCATAAACTTCTATCCCAGCAAGTCCAACATCCTTCGTATAAATTGACAATTTTTGTTGTATCAAAATCAAAAACTATCATCGCCATTTATAAGGTCTTTTCCATACGCATAATATCCACCTAATTTATTAATTTCCTCTCTAGCATATTCTGCAAATTCCACTGTCTTTTTAAAAATTTCTTTACCATTAATACTCATGTTTTTTCTCGCAGTATCAAGTGAAGTCATCAATAAATATGAAGCACTTGTTGTCTGAGTCAAATTAATCACTTGCCGTACATAATCAGCATTTATTCTTTCTCCACTTAATAAAATCGAACTTTGAGTTAATGAACCACCTGTTTTGTGCATACTTATTGCTGCCATATCAGCTCCAGCTGCCATTGCCGAAATTGGTAAATTATCTCCAAAATAAAAGTGTGCTCCATGTGCTTCATCCACTAAAACCAACATATTATGCTCATGTGCCAATTTTACAATTGATTTTAAATCTGAACAAATACCATAATATGTCGGATTATTTACTAAAATTGCCTTCGCATCAGGATTTTCTTTTATCGCCTTTTCTATATCTTTCACAGACATTCCCAATGATATTCCCAATTTTTTGTTAAGACCAGGATTTATATAGACAGGAATTGTCCCATTAATAACCATCGCATTAATTGCACTTCTATGCACGTTTCTAGGAATAATAATCTTATCTCCTGCTTTACAAGTAGACATAATCATAGCCTGAACTGCCCCAGTTGTCCCACTTACCATAAAATATGCTTCCTTAGCTCCAAAAGCATCAGCTGCAATATCCTGTGCCTCTTTTATAACTGATGTAGGATGACATAAATTATCCAAAGGTTTCATTGAATTTACATCCATTTGCATCGCATCTAATCCAATAAAATCACGAAATTGCTTATTTCCACGACCACCTTTATGACCAGGTACATCAAATCTAACAACTCTGTTAGCCAAATGTTTTTTCATCGCATCAAACAAAACCGTTTTTTCTTGTAATTTTTTATCCATCGTTACCTCCTTCGTTAATAAATATTCATCCCACTGTAAATTTCTATCATTTCTTTTCTCAATCTATTTGTTATTTCTAGCCGTGTTTTAGGCGATATTTCATACACATCTTGATTAAACAAATAATTTTTGCAATTCAATTTCTTTAATTAACATTTTGTATGAAAAATATTCGATTGATAAACATTCACATCAATCGCATCATATATTCGCAATTTTGCAGGGTTCAATATAATCTTGTATCGACGTAATATTATGATCTGTAAAAATTTTTTTCCCAGAAATATCCTCGTAAATCTCTCTTATTCTATAGTCAATAGTTATAATATCCGAATCAAAACTATCAATCAAATAATTCAACGTATTCAATGGCGAAATCTCTCCACAAGTTGCAATATCAATATCCACTCTAAAGGTTTGATATCGAATTATCTGGATGATATTCTGGAAAAGTATGTACAGTAATGTGGCTTTTTATCCAAATGTGCGTGTACAGTTTCTGTATCTGTCAATTTATTTTTCTCTTCTTCTGATAAACTTTCACTATTAAAAACAGAATCCCTCTATTACATGATTTATCAATACTATCTGGATTTATTCTCTCTTCTGCTATTAATATGTTCACAGATGCTCCTTGTGGATCGTAATCCTGCTTAGAAATGTTCAAAACTTGAGCTCCTATCATTCCCTGCTACATTTGTTAATATTTTTGTTAATCTATCTGAATTATATTGTTCATCTATATAAGCTATATAGTCTTTTTGCTCTCTTTCAGTCTTAGCATAACAAACATCATAAATATTAAAACTTAATGTTTTTGTCAAATTATTAAAACCATATAATTTTATACTTTTTTTCCAACTCATTCATCACATCCTTTCTTTCTTGAGAATCTAACCTGTTCTCAATCTTTATTTTTCTTATAAATTCAATTTTTATTTCTTCATTAATTAATTTAAATTTTTCAATTTTAACTATATTTTTTTAATAATTTACGTTAAAAAAATCCTTAATTTTAGAAACAATTTTTATAAAATATATCACTTCATATATTTCACTTATATTTTCTTACAGATTATATCATTTATATTTTATTTTACAACGAAAAATATTCCCAAAATTAACAAAATTTTGTAAAAGAAAAACAAATAAAAATGCACTTAACCATTATCCGTTTAAGTACATTTTTCTAAAAATTATTTTTCTTCAATCATTTTTAATTCCAGTATTTTATTTCCAACGTCAATACATAAATATCATTTTCCAAAACACAAATTTTTCAAAATTTTTATCATCTGCAATTTTCTTTTTCATTAAAATCTCAAATTTGTCGTCTGTAATTAACAGCTCTCCTGTTTCTAATCCAATCACGTATTTATCGCCAATCTCTTCAATATACGTAATCTGACTATCTGATAATTTTATAGAATCATAAAGTTCTTTTTCTAAAAATATTCCAAACTTCAATTTCACCTTCTTTAGTCCCACCTAAATATTTAATTCTGACAATCTTTGAAAATGTATGAGTATTTTCTGTTTTTTTATTTCAAAAATAATTTATCCTCAAAAATACTAATTCGATTTTCTTCATCACCAATTTTTTGGTATTTTTAGAATAACATTTTCACCACTTGTAAAAAGTCTATATCCACCCTTTATTTCATCTGTTATACAATTATTAGAAATTAATTCTTTGTTTCGTGTGTCATAAGAAAATAATATACTGTTATAAATATAAATTATTCTACCATTCGTAGTAAAATTTATAGCTGTAATATCCTTCCCCAAGTCTCAAAAACTTCTTCAACTATTTTTCTTTTGTTTCCATCACATTTATATACTTTTCCTTCATTATTAGACACAAAAAAACATACTTGATACGAATAACTGATCTTTAATATATTTTATTATATTGCTTTTTGATTTTTCTTGTAATTTCTTTTTCAATCTTACCTTTTTCCAAAATATTAATTTATCACCTGTTGTTATAATTCTTCTATTTATCGGCTCTACTCCAAAATCTTCTATCATAGTTTTCATAATTTATATCTTTTTCTAAAGTTAATTTCATTTCTTACCTCATTTTTTAAATTATGCTAGTTTCTTTCTAGTATAATTATACATCATTTTCAAATAAAATAAAAAGAGTTTACAAGAAATTCTTATTTAGCAATTTCCGATAATAAAATTCCTCCAGCTACCGAAACATTTAATGAATTAATTTTTCCCTTCTAAGTGAATTTTTACAATTTTGTCACAATGTTCTCTTTACTTTTTCTCATTCCATTTCCTTCACTTCCTAAAACTAGGCATGTTTTTTTCTGGATATTTTTCTTCATAATAGTAAGTTTCTCCATTTGCTTCTGCACCATAAACTGTATAACCGTATTGTTTTAATTTATCTATTGTGTCAGAAATATTTGTTACTTTTTACGATATCAACATATTCAATCGCTCCAGTCGAAGATTTTACAACAGTTTCAGTCACTTTTACACTATTTCTATCTTGAATAATTATTCCATCTACTCCAAAACATTCAGCACTTCTATAATCGCACCAAAAATTTCTCGGATCTTGAACTTGATCTAAAAATTACAATTCTAGATTTTTCTTTTTGCAAAACCTTTTCCAAAAACTCAACAAAATCAACATAATAATCAAAAATCTGATACTAACGCAACAACTCCTTGAGAATTTTCAGTCCGTCTATCTGTATAAAAACCCTTAATATTTCTTTTTACTCGCCAAATTCAAAATTTCTTTTATTGTATCTTTTTATCTTTTTATAAACTTCTAGCTTTTTCAATATTTTTATCTGATCTCAAAGCCTCTGTAACAGGATTTATTCCAATTATTTTTTTGCATTTTTACCTCTTTCTCTATTTTTACTAATTTTTATAATTTTTTATCTTATCTTTATTTTAACTCTTTCAAACTTCTATTTTCTTTTTCAAAGTGATTTTCTTTACTTTCCTTTAATAGTTTATCATTATTTGGAGGTAAAAGTAAAGATAAAAAGAACGAGTACTTCTACTCGTTCCTAAAAATTTCTTATCCTATCTATTTCTCAAAAACTACTTCAACAATATCTTTCGCTCTCAATTTATAGTTATTCAACATTGTATCTCCATCAGCACTTTGTCCAAATACATCTTGAATTCCGTGTTTGATAACTTTCGTTGGATGGTTTTCTGATAAGAATTCTGATACAGCACTTCCTAATCCACCGATTACTGAGTGTTCCTCACTTGTTACGATAAATTTGCATTCTTTAGCTGCTTTTAATACAGTTTCTTCGTCTAATGGTTTAATTGTTGAAACGTTAACTACTCTTGCTTTGATTCCTTGTTCTGCTAATTGTTTTGCAGCTTCAGTTGCTTCGTAAACCATTAATCCTGTTGCTAAAATTGCCACATCATTTCCTTCAGTTAATGTTACAGCTTTTCCAATTTCAAATTTATAGTTGTCATCGAATAATACTGGAACATTCAATCTTCCTAATCTTACATAAACTGGTCCTTCGTATTCAGCTGTTGCAAAAATCATTTTTTCAGTTTCAACTGCATCAGCTGGCGATAAAACTACCATTCCAGGAATTGCTCTCATCAAAGCTATATCTTCTACTGATTGATGAGATCCACCATCTTCTCCTAAAGATACTCCTGCGTGAGTAGGACAAATTTTAACATTTAATTTAGGGTATGCAACACTGTTTCTAATTTGGTCATAAGCTCTACCTGCTGCAAAAACTGCAAATGTTGATGCAAAAGGTATTTTACCAGTTGTAGCGAATCCAGCTGCTGTTCCAATTAAATCAGCTTCTGCAATCCCAACATTTATATGTCTTTCTGGAAATTCTTTTTTAAAGTATGCTGTCATTGTTGATTTTGACAAATCTGCTTCTAATACTACTACATTTTCATTTTCTTTTCCTAATTTAGCTAAAGCTTCTCCGTATGCTTGTCTTGTTGATTTTTTTTCCATTCTCAATTCCTCCTATTTTAATTCTTCCATTGCTTGTTTGTATTCATCTTCATTTGGAGCAGCTCCATGGAATCCAGCGTTATTTTCCATAAATGAAACTCCTTTTCCTTTAACAGTGTGAGCCACGATTACAGTTGGTTTTCCTTTTACAGATCTTGCTTTTTCTAATGCATCAATTATTTCTTCATAGTTATGTCCATCAATTTCGATTACATTCCAGTTGAATGCTTCAAATTTAGCAGCTACTGGTGCAACATTCATTACATCTGTTACATTTCCATCAATTTGTAAATTATTACTATCAACGAAAGCTACTAAATTATCCAATTTGTAATGAGCCGCAGTCATTGCCGCTTCCCAAACTTGACCTTCTTGTAATTCTCCATCTCCTAAAATTGTGTAAACTCTGTAATCATTTTTATAAATTTTAGCACTTAAAGCCATTCCATTAGCAGCTGATAATCCTTGTCCTAATGAACCTGTTGACATTTCAACACCTGGTAATTTTTTCATATCAGGATGTCCTTGCAATGGTGAATGCCATCTTCTAAGAGTAGGAATTAAATCTTTACTCGCATATCCTTTTTCCATCAATACAGCATAAAGAGCTGGTGCAGCATGTCCTTTACTTAAAACAAATCTATCTCTATTTTCCATTTTAGGATTTTTTGGATCTACATTCATTTCTTTCCAATATAATACTGTTAAAATGTCTGCGATTGATAACGATCCTCCTGGATGTCCAGATTTTGCTCTGTAAATCATTTCAACAATGTCTCTTCTTAAACCTTTTGCTATTGCTTGCAATTCATTAATTTCCATAAAAACCTCCATAAATTTTTAATCTTCTTTCTTTAAATTATAAAAACAACGATATTCCGAACAAAATAAATGCTACTATAAGTGTACTTCTAACTCCTAAATCAGTTGCTGTTTTCAATCCTGTCACAGACTTTTGACTTCCAAACACAATTACAATCGAAACCGCAACTTGTTGAACTAAAAATGATAATTTTAGAAATAATCCTTGTATTCCAAATAAAAATCCTTCCAGTCCAACTTTTTTTCTCTCTGAAATTTCTGCAGAAATCTCACTTAACATAGCTTGTGGAAAAATAAACGCCGATCCACTAAGTCCTATTCCACAAATAACAAACATCAAATAAGCCCATTTTGACAACTCTTTTGTTATAAAAAGCAGTCCAAACGAACCTACCATTAGAAATGCAATATCTAATACCAATATTTTTTTATACGAATATTTTTTACCCCATTTATTTGTAATTGGGAAAAATAATCCCGCAACTCCAAATAAAATCACCGACACCAAAGTCAATTGTGCTATTGGTCTTCCCATAACTATCGTTAAGTAGTAGTTAGCACTCCTCTAAGTATGTTAAAACCACTGAAAAAGAAAAATCCTCCAAAAATAAAGCAAAATTTCTTTTTCAAATATATATTTTAATGAATTTCCAAAAGAAAGTGATCTTTTTCTTTTTCTTTTTGCAGTTAGATCCTTTTCTTTTAAGAAAAAATATGCATAAATAAATTCCTAAAATTGCTAAAACTGTTAATAAAATTACTGTTTTTCTAATTCCAGCCTCAGTATTTCCATTTCCTAATTTTGCTATTAAGATTCCTGGCAATACCATTGCTATCCCTGTAAAGATTAACCTAAACGTAGATTGAACCGTTGATAAATTTAACCGTTCTTCTTTTGTATTTGCCAAATCAGGAATTAACGCATTATACGGTGCCGCAACCAGTGTATATGCCGTAAAATATAGTCCTCCAACTATCGATAAATACACAAGCGTCGCAATTTGAGAAGATTTCACTGGATAGAAATACATTATTGTCAACAATCCTAGTGGAATTCCTCCTATCATCATGAAAAATGACCGTTTCCCAAATTTAGATTTTGAATTATCTGAAAGATAACCAACTACTGGATCTGAAACTGCATCTATCAATCTTGCAAAAATAAATGCTATTATCAAATATTGTGGTTTTAATAACGGTGTTAAACTTTTTTCAGTATTTGGTGGCAAATAATAATACTGCAACCACTGATTATACAGTTGGTCAATTATGAAATACGAAACACCTAATCCATAAAACCAATATGATTTTTCGTTAATCTTGAAATGTTTTTAGACATTCTTCAACTCCTCTTATTTTTGAATAAATTGTTAATAATTAATTTCTCAAAATTCAATTTTTAATTTAATTTTTAAAATTATTAATTAGAAAATGATTTCCCTAACTTCTAAGAAAATCAGCTACAATTTTAGTATATTCTTCTTTGTATTCAGGTTCAGCATAAATTCTTATATGTGCACCCTTTTTCAAACACCTTTAGTTGAATATTCGAATTTTGTGCTATTTTATTATACTCTTCCATTAACATTCCATAAGTTGTTGCCTTATCATTTTTGTTTGTAATATTAAAGTTGGCACCCTTTTAACAAATACGATAATCGAAGTTTTTCCAAATGATTACCCACTCTAAAATTAAAAAAATTCTAGTTATAATACTAACTATAAATTTAGGCACTTTTTCTTTTTGCATCTTGTTTAATTCTCTTTTAACATTCGATATTGGACTATCTAAAATCAATTTATCAATCTTAAGTCCTTTTTTTCTCAATGAATCAACATGTAATTTCGATACAATTGCCGCTCCCATTGCACCTTGCGAAAATCCATATAACGTAAAATTGTTCAGCCCATACTTGTTTTTCAACATTTCCATCGTATGAAGAATATCTTGAGCAAAATTATACCCTAACTTTGTTCTCGCTTCATCAGAAGCACTCAGAATTTCTAAAATCTGGTATAAAAATATTATAATCTTTATCCAAATTAGCATCCTTTAAAAGTTGTAAATATTGTAACGAACAAAGTCTATTAACACCTCTACCATGACAAATAATCATAGTTTTATTAGCATTTTTCGATTCTATTAACCAACCATACAAATTTAGTTTCCCAGATTTATATGCAACATCTTTATAATTATAACCATAATCTAGTGGATTTGCTTTTACCTTCTTCAAGATTATATTTTTCTCAATTTTTTTACTATCATAAACTTCTTCATGCGTAACTCTCGGATATTTCTCAATCTGATTTATAAAATATCTTACTGACATATAAGCTATCACGAAGAAAAAAATATCATAAATAAGACATTTATTATTTCTAATACTCCCATTCCGCCTCCTAATTAATTTTTATTCTTTTCCAAAAAGCTAATTTTTATAAATATTTTTTTAATAACTATGATTTTCTTACCTCTGGATTCAATCTTTCACTCTCTCCAAAAAACAATTCCTTCCAGTAAAAATCCCATTTTTCAACTTCTATTTTTAAATAATTGATTTTTCATTATTTATCTCTTCTTTTTATAATCAAAAGAATCTTTTACTTCTAAATTTCCTTTTTCCACTACAAAAATCCGATCTCCCTTATTTTTCTCAATATCTTTCCAATTCACAAATACTTTTTTTCGTTTTCTCACTATTCTTCAACTTTTTCAAATATTCTTGACCTTTTTCGATTAAATCCCAACACTCTAACATATTCAATCTCAAAAATCTAAAACCTCTTTTTATATTCAAAACAACATTTAACATCAGTCGCTCTATTCTCTTTCCAGAAAAAAATTTCTAGATTTCATATTTTTAAAAAACTCCTTCAAATCCTTTTGAATTTTTCAATTTTGAGAATATCCTAGAATATATTTCTTCTGTCATATCATAAATTTTTAAAATCTCTTCTTTCAGAAATCAAAAATTTATACTTAAACAATTTAAAAACCTCTTTTTTTCACATCAACCTTTAACATTTTATTTTTAAAAATCTCAAAAGTTTCTATCAGTACAAATTCCTTCAATTTCAATAATTTTTTTCTTCATCATCGTTTTTGATAATTTTCAATTTCAGACCGTATAAATGACGCACTCTGCAAACTTTTCTCGTGAATCTTCAACTTTATTTTTCATTATATTCAGAAACTTCACGCTTTATAATACAAGGTTTTATTCGCAGTTCAGAATTTTTCATCTCTCTCATGTATTCCAATGCTAAAAATGTTATTTGATCTTACAAGATTTCCAAGTCTATATTCTTCCAATGCCTTTTTTTGCGAAGTCCCATAACTATTTCCTTGTTTCATATACTCCATCAATTTTTTTCTTATAAGCAATCTCTTCTTGCAACTCTATCACATTCTCTAATTTCTCAATTTCATTACTTTCCGCTCCAAAAACTTGAATATCTAAATCCAAATATTCTAAAATTCTAGTTGCCATTTTTGAAAAAATCTCTGCATTTTGTATAGAATAATAAAGTGGTAATTCCACAACAATATCGACTCCATTTTTCAAAGCGACTTCCGTTTTTTTCCCACTTATTAAAAAAATGAAAACTCCCTCGCTGTACAAAAAATCTCCACTCATTACAACAACCAACAAAGCTTCATTCCCAAATTTTTTTCTCTTATTTTTTTCAATTTGATACAAATGTCCATTATGAAAAAGGATTATATTCTACAACTATTCCTATTTTCTTCCCAATTTTATACCTCCGTTTATATTATACCACAAAAATTTATCAATATGTATTTTTTTATTTCATAATGTGTAAAAATTGCCATCACAAATTTTACGCATTATTTTTACAAAAAAATTATATTCCTACATTTAAACCATATTGCTTAAATATTTCTTCTGTTTTTGAATTTTGCTCTCGAGTAGGTGTCGAGTATCCTTCAATTTATACTCTTTTCCAACCTTTTTCCCACTTAAATTGTCCCATTTGATGAAACGGCAAAATATCAACCCTCTTCACATTTTTTTAAACTGCGATACAAATTTTCGCCCATTCATGCAAATCATCCTCATCATCAGAATACCCTGGAACTAAAACATATCTAACCCAAACAGGCTTATCAATGCTATTCAAATATTTAGCAAATTCCAACGTATGCTCTAATCTTACCGACGTCAAAGTCTTATATTTAGCAGGATTTATATGTTTTATATCAAGTAAGACTAAATCAGTATACTCTAAAACTTCTTTCGCTTTCTCATTAAAAATGTATCCCGATGTATCAAGTGCCGTATGAATCCCATTTTCTCTACATAATTTGAATACCTCTTTCACAAAATCAGGCTGAATCAATGGCTCTCCACCAGAAATAGTCACTCCCCCTGTCTTTATAAATCCTTTTACTTTCAATATTTCATGCATAACCTCTTCAGGTTCCATCATAAATTTTCTATCACTTATATCCCATGTATCCACATTATGACAATACAAACATCTAAGTGGACATCCTTGTAAAAACAGCACAAATCTTATTCCCGGTCCATCTTTCGTTCCAAAAGATTCAAAAGAATGTATGTAACCTTTTATTCCCATGATAAAACCTCTTTTCTTCTATTATTTCTCTTTTAAGAAAATAATGCCGCATAACTCATATTTATGAAACTATGCGACATTTTTTTCATATTTTTACAACATAACAATCTTACATATACTACTTTTTTATTACATTTTGTTTGAAATTGTTCTGTTAATAACATCTAATTGTTGTTCTCTTGTCAATTTAACAAAGTTTACTGCATATCCAGAAACTCTTATTGTTAATTGAGGGTAGTTTTCAGGATGTTCCATAGCATCTTCTAACAATTCTCTACCGAATACGTTTACATTCAAGTGATGTCCTGTTTGATTGAAGTATCCATCCATTAATCCTACTAAGTTAGCTTTTTTCTCTTCAATATTTTTACCTAAAGTTTCAGGTGTTATAGCAAATGTATAAGAAATTCCATCATTTGCGTGTTCAAATGGTAATTTAGCTACTGATGCCAATGAAGCTACTGCTCCTCTTGTATCTCTTCCATGCATAGGGTTTGCTCCTGGTCCAAATGGTGCTCCAGCTTTTCTTCCATCAGGTGTATTTCCTGTTTTCTTACCATATACTACGTTTGAAGTAATTGTCAATACTGATTGAGTTGGTATTGCATTTCTATACATTTTGTGGCTTCTAATTTTATCCATGAAGATTCTTACGATATCTACTGCAAATTGGTCAGTTCTATCATCGTTGTTTCCAAATGGAACATATTCTCCTTCTTGGATATAATCAACTGCATCTCCATCTTCATCTCTAACAACTTTTACTTTACCATATTTAATAGATGCTAATGAATCTGCAACAATTGAAATTCCTGCAATTCCAAATGCTTCTGTTCTTCTAATGTCAACATCATGTAAAGCCATTTCTAAAGCTTCATAAGAATATTTATCATGCATGTAGTGAATAATATTTAATGCTTTAACATAAGTTTCTGCTAACCAGTCTAACATTTTATCATATTTAGCCCAAACTTCATCGAAGTCTAAGTATTCTGATGTAATTGGTTCTAACATTCCTTCTGGTAATACATATTCTTTGTATCTTTCATCTTTTCCACCATTAATTGCATATAACAATGCTTTTGGTAAGTTAACTCTTGCTCCAAAGAATTGCATTTGATGTCCAATAGTCATTGGAGATACACAACATGCGATTCCATAGTTGTCTCCAAATTGAGGTCTCATGATATCATCGTTTTCATATTGAACTGATGAAGTATCAATTGAAACTTTTGCACAGAATTTTTTCCATGCTTCTGGTAAGTTTTCACTCCATAATACAGTTAAGTTTGGTTCAGGTGATGTTCCCATGTTATATAATGTATGTAAAATTCTGAAACTATTTTTAGTTACTAATGATCTTCCATCTAATCCAATTCCACCGATTGATTCTGTTACCCAAACTGGATCTCCAGAGAATAATGCATCATATTCAGGTGTTCTCAAGAATCTAATAATTCTTAATTTCATTACGAAATGATCCATTAATTCTTGTGCTTCTTTCTCAGTTAAAGTCCCTTCTTTTAAGTCTCTTTCAATATAAATATCTAAGAAAGTAGAAGTTCTTCCGATACTCATTGCAGCTCCATTTTGATCTTTAGTTGCTGCTAAGTAAGCGAAATACAACCATTGAATAGCTTCTTGTGCGTTAGATGCTGGTTTTGAAATATCAAATCCATATGATGCTGCCATTCTTTTTAATGCTTTTAATGCTTTAATTTGTTCAAAGATTTCTTCTCTAACTCTAATTAATTCTTCTGTCATTTCACTTGAATCACGTTTTTTGAATTCAGCTTGTCTTTCTTCGATTAATTTATCAACTCCGTATAAAGCAACTCTTCTGTAATCTCCGATAATTCTTCCTCTTCCATACGCATCAGGCAATCCAGTGATTATTCCTGTATGTCTAGCTTTTTTGATTTCATCAGTATAAGCTGAGAACACTCCATCATTATGAGTTTTTCTATATTTAGTATAAATTTCTTCAGTTTCAGGATCTAATTTGTATCCAAAAGCTTCCAAACTATTTTTAACCATTCTTAATCCACCATTAGGGAAGATTGCTCTTTTTAAAGGTGCATCAGTTTGTAAACCAACTATTTTTTTCCAAATCTTTATCAATGTATCCTGGTCCGTAAGCATCAATTTGAGAAGGAATTTTAGTTTCTGTATCATAAATTCCTTTTTCTCTTTCAACTTTGAATTTTTTTCAGATAAATTTTTTTCCATAAAGCAGTTGTTGCTTCTGTTGGACCTTCTAAGAAAGATTCATCTCCTGTATATTCAGTGTAATTTAATCTAATGAAGTCCGTAACATCATTTACCTTATTCCAATTTCCTTCTTTAAAACCTCTCCATGCTTCCATTATTTTCTAGCACTTCCTTTCTTATTTTTTTAAACAAATATTTTTAATTATAATTATGTGAATTATCTTTTGTAATTTTTAATCTGTAAATTGATATCTCCACGATATAGAATTTTTGAAAAATTTTTATTTTTCCAAATATTCTAATGTAATTAATAAATTCAATTGAATTAATTCCAATATTATCCTTATTACAAAGATATTATACCCCTATATTTTCTGAAAAAGCAAACATTTTTGACATTTTTCAAGTTCTTTTTAACAAAAACTATTATATACCAAAAACTTTTTAACATAAGTTTTTATATTTTTTTTATATGTTTTTCAGCAATTTCGATAACTTTATCCACTCTTTTTGTATATCTTGGATTATCAGAAAGATATTCAGTCGTCATCCAAGTTTTTACAATTTCTTGTGCGATTGCTGAACCTATTATTTTTCCTCCTAAACAAAGTACATTCGTATTCGAATGTGAACGAGCCAACCCAGCACAGAAAGGATCTTGACAAACTGCTGCATAGACACCATAGATTTTATTTGCAATCAATGCACTTCCATATCCAACTCCATCAATAAAAATTCCTCTATCAACTTCACCTTTACTAACTGCAAGTGACGCAGGATAGATAAAATCAGGCAAATCGCACCCTTCTTCACTAAAAGGTCCAAAATCAACAATTTCATGCCCTTCTTTTTCCAACATTTCTTTTATTTCTTTTTTCAAAGCAAACCCAGCATGATCTCCAGCCATTGCTATTTTCATAACACCATCTCCTCATTATTTCACTTCAAAATAATCTATCTTTTTCATCTAATTATACAATTTTAATTCCTTCATTTCAACATAATTTAATAATTTTTTTCATTAGTGAATTTTTTCAATTGAAATACAATTAGTTCTATATTTTTTTACAGAAAAATCAACTTTCTCTAAAAATTCTTCATTAACCAAATTTCCATTCTCCTCCTCATTTTTTAAGACCATTTCCCATAAAAAACTTTTTCAAACTTAATTTTATTTTTCAAAAAGTAAAATTTTTCTATCTTTTGAAGATCATCTTGATTATTGTTAGAATCGAAAAAGTACACTCCAATCGGATCATAACCCAAATTTTTTTAACCTTTCTAAATTTTTCAAGAGAAGAATTTTCATTTGTTAAGATGGTAACGACTCTCTCTTTCAAAACTTCTCCAATCGAAAAAATGATGTATTTCATTATCATATAAAATTTCAAGCCTACCATCAGAATCAATATTTTTTTAGCAATTCCTGAAATCGTCTTTTCATCTATTTTCAATGTAATCTGTTTATCTTTCAAATAATTTAATTCATTAATCTCACTCAATATTTCATTCCAAGAACCATTTTCCAATTTTTTTACTAATTCAGAAAATTCTGTCACTATCGACAAAATAATTTCATCAATGTCATATGTTTTTGTGTAACAGAATTTAGCGAAATCGCTACATTTTTACTTCATTTGGCAAAAATATTATTAATATTTATCCCAATTCCAACAAAAATATTTGTCATCTGCCTTTTTCCAAAAGAATCCCAGTCAATTTTCTGTCATTCAAATAAATATCATTCGTCCACTTAAACTTGTAATCTAACGGCTCTATTTTTTTCAATCCATTAATCACTGCAACCCCAGCAACTAACGGTAATTTCAAATATTCATTAACATCAAAATTTTCTTTTTGGATTAATATAAAAAGTAAAAAGTGCCATCCTTCACTCGAAAAACCAAACATTTCCCCTTCTAGCTTTTTGCATGTGTTTGATTTTTAGCAGAAATAATGTCATATTCTTCATATGATTTGTGATTTTTTTCAAATATTTATTTGTCGAATCTAGTTCGTTAAATTTATATATTTTTCATATTGTCTCCTTTATTTTTTTCAATCTTCATATAATTTATTGTTTACGTAAAATTATGGATGTTCTAAAAATAAGAGAAAAAATAATCGCTACTTTTTATAACAATGATCATCCAAAATTTTTATGAACAATATAAACACTTTAAATTATTTTGCCTATGCCTACCTTTCTACTTCATCCAAAAATGTATTCTTCTACATAAAAAAATTAGAAATATAAGAAGAAAATCCTTTTATTTTTTTGATATTTTTTTAATTTTTGTTTTTTGCTTCTTTTTAGAAGAACATATTGATAAAATTCTAAATTTTTTTATCAAGTTTATTATTTATGTAATGAAAATGGCCTACTAAATATATATGCAGAATCATTTTTTTATTTCTTGGAATAAATTATTATTTTTACTTCACTGTAATAAGTTGTTTCAAATCCACCTTCCCAACCTAAATTTTTATCGAGTTTACATTTCTCTATACAAAAACCATCTAAATGCGAACTAAATCCTTTTTATTTTTTTGATATTCAATTAATGATTTTAAAAGCTTCTTTTTGTGTAATAAACTCCTAATATTCTACCTTCCTCATCCCACTTGTATTTATCACATAAATCTCCATAATCATACTGATGTGACAAAAACCCATATATTCATACACTTACCTCATTTTCATGTTTATTTTATAGCTTTCGATTTAAATCCTTTTGTATAATAGCTCTTTCCGATAGTCATAGTTTTTAGCTTAAACCCTTCTGGAAAATCTTTGAAACCTTTCATTTTTATATACTTTTTCCTTCTCAATATCTGCTTTTTCTCTTGTTGAAAAATCCTATTAACTTCCCATCGTTATTTCTTTCTGTTTCATGATATAACATATATACTTTTTTTATTTTACTGAGTTCCATATTTTATACCTCCTCTTGTAATAGCTTTCAAAAATTTTTCTTCTTTTCCTAAAAACTTAAAATTAAATATTTCTATAACTCTATTTTAAATTAATCCCAGTAACGGCTTAAATACATTATTTATTTCTACAAATTCTTCATAAGTAATATCTGCCTTGTCATTAAAGATAATGTATATACCCTTTTTCAAGTAACTGAACTTCATTCGCTTTCCCTTTGAGTCTTTCCAAAAGCTCTTCCTTTGGTACTTTTATCAGCTTATTATAACTTTCTTCATTGAAGTATATCACTGGAGATAGTATAAATAATACATCTTTAAGTTCTCCTATCTTTAGCCCTTTTTCCTTTAATTTTAAAAATTTCTGATTTATAGCTTTCTTTATAAGCAATTGAGTAACTCGAAGAAACAAAAAAATATCAGCAACATAAGGATCAAAAAAATATTTATCACTTTTTGGAAGGTCTTCATATATTATTTTCTTATAGTCTATCAGCTTATATGTTATCTTAAATTCATAACGTAACTCATCCCAGACTACATATTTAAGTCCTCTCCACCTATATACACCTTCTATTGAAACACCTTTAGTTTTAATATTTTTAGCATCATAAAACATACCAGTTCTATCCCAAAGTCAGGTGTTTCTGGAATTTTACTATCTTTCAATCCTAAAGGAGCTTCTAGCTTCGACAATCCTTCCATAACTTTCTCATGTCTTTCTTCCATTGATTCATTTACATCTACTTTTCTGTATAAGTGAATTGTTCTTTCTACTTCCTTCATTTCTTTATTTCCTCTCGTAAAATTTATAAAATCAAGATAATGGGGTGCCATCTTAATTTATATTTTAGATTTTTGAATTTGCACAAAATTCTGGACACTCTCTCTTCTAAAAAAATTTTCTTTAAAGTTTTCAAACATTTCCTGAACTTCATTATCATTATAAATATCTTCATAAGCATTAACAATAATTTCAAGTTCTTTTAAAAAAATCTTTTTAGAAATTATTTCTATATTTTCTTTTTCTCTTTTTATCTTTTTGAATTAACCTTTCTGCTTCTTTTTTTGTTATAAAATCACTGATATACTTATCAGAACTTTTCTATCTCCATAAAAATATTCCACGTTCTCCAACTAACAATTTTCCATTAGACCCCATACCTCTACAGTAATATTCAATATTTATACTCAATTTATCTATAGTTAACTTATAAATTTCATTATATCCATCATCAATAAAATAATTTTTTTAGATTTATTCCAAATTTTTGTGGATTAGATAAAAACTCTTTTAATACATCTTTCCTAATAAATATGATAGAAATCTCTTTAGTATATTTATATCTGAATATCCTATATGTTTTTATGAAAATTTATAGCTCCGATATTGTATTGATTTTCTTTTTCTGGCATAATTGATTAAAAAATTTCTTAATCTGTCTCTTTCAAATATACTATTTAAATCCATATTTATTTTTATATTTTTTGATTCATCTATATGATTGACATAATTTAAAAAAATTCCTGCTCTACAAAAAGCTATCATATCAGAATATTCATTCATATGTTGCAAGTGATACATTAAAAGATAACATAACATCTCTTCATAAGTATAATATACCCTTTCTATATCTTCTATTTCATTTTCATATTCAGAAATATACAATGCCGTTTCATCTTCATCATTCCAGCCAATATTTATACTTAATCCTTGATATTCTCCACTTCTTATTTTTCATTATTCAAATATATACCTGACATTATATATGGAAAATTACCTATTTCATTAATTACATTTACTAACAAATCATATTTATTCATTTTTAAATTTTCAAAAATTTTCTTTTATTTTTTTAAGCTCACTTTATTTCCCACCTTTACTTAAAGCTATATTTATAAGCAGATTCCATTTTTTTCTATTCAGATTATTAAATATTTCTATAACTATATTTTAACAGAAAGATTCCTTTTTAGCTATAACAAAAACCTCCAAATATTATATAATTATTTTTACCGTATATTATTTAAAGGTTTCACAAAAATTTTTGGACACTCTTGCTACTTTTTTTTATTTAGCGTTTCTTTTTAGTGTAATCTATTATATCATCTATTTCTCCACTTTTATTATAATATGTAGCTTTCAACATCTTTCCATTTAAGTCATAGTCATATTCCGTTCTTGCACCACTACTGCCATGTTGAATATATTTTTTTACATTACCATTTTTATGATAATAATATTCAGAATCAGATTTTTCCATCTGGACTATGAGCAACTTCTTTTCCTCCTATAATTTTTACGATTTTTAATTTCATAATCTTTATCCTGTTTCCCACTAGGTGTATACGAGATAATTCTCCCATTTCCGTTTTTAAACTTTCTGAGAAAAATTTTTTTCTCCTGTATTATAATCATAAATTTCATAACTATTTACATATTTTTCAAACCCCTCAGAAAAATGTGATAAATCTATCTGTACATTTCTTAACATTGACTTTCTATATTTTTACCATTATTGTAATACTCTACAAGTTCTCCCGTTGGTTTTACCATTTTTATAATTTAATTTCATTGAATAGCCGGAATTCTGAACTGAACCATCCATATAAACTTCTCCATCTAATCCTAAATAATTATATTTTTCCAGAAAAAGAAGTTCATTATTGAATGCAGATTTTACTTCAAGCTCTACCATTCTTCCATTCTTAATTTCTAATGATATTACAGCATTGTCAAAAATAATGATGATCATTCTGTTTCCAAAAGAAGGATTTGTTAATTATTCTAAATGGACCTCCTGTTACAACTTTGCATTCTGTTATTCCTTCTTTTATTTTTCATATTTGTTTTTCCAGTATACAGATCAATGTATTTATTGTTTTCTTCATTAAATGTAAAATCATTCAAAAAAATTACAATCATAATTTTTCTTTACTTCCCAAAAGTTAAAAAAATTTAATAACATAGATAATAAAATTAAAAATTTTTTTATGCATTATTTTATCCTCACTTTTTTTCTTCATTTATTGGTAATTTATATTAGTTTACACAAAAATTTTGGACTATCCTTTATTTTACTTATATTTTTTTCAAACTTATTTTCATCTTCATAATATCTACTTGTACTTTTTTTCTTTTATCATTTTCAACATTAAGAAAAATAGTAAATTCTTTTTATCCTTATCATGCCAACAAATTTTTTTAACAGTTGCTTTTTTTATCAGGATATTTAATTAATTTAACTTTGTCACCTATATTAAATTGTGGACATTTTATTATTTCATAAAAATTCCTTTCTTATTCTAATTACTTCTTGATTTTTTTACTTCCAAGCATTTTTATACCTACATAATCTATTTCTTCAGTTTTACATTCTAATATCGTTCCCCATAAAATTGACATTGGATAACCAAAAATTTTTATTAAAAATTTTCATATTTAAAAATATCATCAGAATGTATAATCTTGTCTGGAGAGGGAGAGTTATTTTTAATACTCCACATGTTCCTATATAACTTTTTATTCATTATTGACCTTCCTCATTGTATATTTATAAGCAACTTTCACTTTTTCTGTTCAGATTATTAAATATTTCTATAACTATATTTTTAACAGAAAAAAATTTCTTTTTAGCTATAACAAAAACCTCCAAATATTATATAGTTATTTTACCATATATTATTTAGAGGTTTACACAAAAATTTTTACACACCCACAGAAGGTATTGGAGATGGAGATTAAGTAGTATTTTTTTGTGTTTGAGGGAATTTAAAAACAGGATGATAAAACTACCATCCTGTACCATATATTATATTTTGAGTTTACACAAAATTCTGTACACTCTCTCTGGACACTCTCAAAATAACCGCTGTCTTTTACAACAACGATTATTTGAAAATATAGCTTTATTTTTATAATTTCTATTTTTCCTTCTTCTAATAATTCTAAAATTAACATTTTAAATTCATCTATGTACTTTTTCAAATTACTTTTTCTTAAACTAAGTTTTAATAAATAGAAAACAAGTTTTTCAAATTATTTGTCCAAGATTTTGGGTACACTCCAATTCTATTTATCTATATCATATTCAGTTACTATCTCTTTATTTAAATCAGGCTGGGTTTCTAAAAAAATTTATCCATCCAATCAACGTTTCATAAAAAGCATTCAAACGGAATTATATCATAATCTCCGTATTTTTCATAATCATATAAAAAAATAAAAGTAAAACAGCTTCTTTTCTTATTTCTGCTCCAAACCCTTCCCCCATTTCTAAAAAAAGAAGTTTTCTGATACTCCTGACTTAATTTTTCTCCACTTCTTCTATGCATTTTTTTAATGGGGGAATTATTGAAAAAAATAGCTATCATATCCACCATCAAAAAAAGCACATTGTATAAGTAATTTTTATAATTAAAAATTTAATTGTATTTTTCTCCAAAAAAATATTTTTACAGATTCTTTTAAATATCCTGAATAGTCTCCTATAAAGAATGAAGCTATCACAGGCACTATAGTTTTGTTATCTTCCCATCCTCCTATTTCCCAATTAAATTTAATTCTTATTTTTTTCTGTTCAATTTTAATTGCCTCCTTATTTATCTTTTTGGGGTATGCTGTTGCATTTGGATTTCTGTTTGTAGGTTCATATCCTCTTACTTCAATACCACTTGGGGTTATTCCTTTCCACATTTCCACACCTTGTTTTAAACCTCTATTTATAAGCAATTTTTCACTTTTTATGTTCAGACTATTAAATATTTCTATAGCTATATTTTAACAGAAAGATTTCTTTTTAACCGTACAAAAAAACCTCCAAATATTATATAGTTATTTTACCATATATTATTTTAGAGGTTTACACAAAAAATTTTTACACACCCGATAAACTATTATATTTTGAGCTTACACAAAATTCTGGACACTCTCATTTCTTTATTTTTTTACCACATATAATTGCTGCAGTTTCATCAAAAATCTTGACTATTTATCTCATCACTTTCTTTATACTCTAAATCTGAGATTTTATAAAAATCTTTAGAATCTTTTAGAAAAACATCTTCTAAGTCAAATTCTAAAAAAATATCTCCTAAAGCTTGAAAAATATATCACCATACTTCCTGATGGAAAAAGCAATTACACAGTATCATAGTGTAACCTCTTTCTTTATTAAAGGCATCAAAAATTTTTCGCTGCACGAAATGCATCTTTTGATTTATCAAATCCTATATCTATACTGTATGCTGTTAATCCTGTTACTGTTAACAAAGAGACTTTAAATAAAAACTTCTAGTTTGATGCTGATCTAACATTTTTTTAAAGTTTCAGGTAATTGATTGTATGTGGTATCCAATGTATCTAAAACCGTAGTATAAGTTCTTAAAAACATTTTATCAACTATAATAACTGGAACACTACTAAAACATTCCATTAAATCTAATTCAAACTCATCAGGGTCTTCTGTTTGTAATTTTATTTTCATTTTAATTCACTTCCTTTGTCTTTTACAACAACGATTATTTGAAAATTGGAGTGTCCCCCAAAGTTTAGACTATTTTTTTAAGCAATTTCTTTGTTTCCTTTCTTCATGCTTTCTTCGTATTCATTCGGACTTGTAAATCCTATTTTACTGTGTATTCTGCTGTTATTATACCATATTTCTATATACTCGTACATTCCGCTTCTTAAACTTTCTAGATTTTCAAAGTTTTCATTATGTACATATTCTTTTTTTCAATGTTGCATGGAATGATTCTATACAGGCATTGTCATAAGATTTTCCTTTTCTGCTGTAAGATATGCTTATGCCTTTTTTTGCACAAAATTTACGATATTCTTTACTCATATACTGGCTTCCTCTATCTGTTGTAACTTGTTTAGATTTTATTTGTTTATCGTTTTAGTTCATATTTAGTTTACACAAAATTCTGGACACTCTCATTTTAAATAAAGCTACTACTTTACTAAATATTTTTTTACTTCATAAATGGAAATTTTTGAGACTTTATTATCATTTTTTTATTACTGAAATTGTATTCAAAATCGCCGCTTTTATATCCAAATTATCCTCCCTTTTAATTGCTCTTCCAAATCAGGCAACGCTTCAAAAAGCCCTTTTATTCCCAAAAAAATCTAATTAAATTTGCTTTTATCATATATATTATTCGTCAATTTTATATATTTTAAAAATAATAGGCACTATTATTCTATCTTTTTTTCCGTCATATGAATTAATTCATAAACTGTTTTTAAATTATAATTTACATTTTTTTCAATTCTTCCAACATTTGATCTTCAAATTCCATTTCGGTATCATAATTTCTTTTAGCAGAAATTTTTTTACCATTTATTACTACAAGATTTAATTTTTGCTCCACAATTTCTCTTCTCTCAAACATTATTTTTTTATAAATTTTAAAACTTCATTTTTAAAAAGTTTTTTTGGGGATATAATAAACTCCCTTTTTGATACTTAAAAGTATTCATCATTCATCCACGAGATTTCAATTTTGTCGTCAACTAAATTAAAATAAACGTTTGCAGTCTTTCCCGGTCCTACCGGTGGTAAGCAGTGATTATAACACCAATCATTTAAAAATAGAAACTTCTTCAATATCAACGTCATATCCTTTTTCCTCATATCTTTTATCAATTTTTTTCTACTAATTCTACTGCTGTAAATTTTTTTTCTTTTTACTTTCAACTCATCATAGGGAAAAGGGATTGTTAAAAATTTTTTTCTAAACTTTTTCCGCTTTTTTTAAAACGATATGCTATAAAATATATATCTCCCAATTTATCATATTTATATTTTTCATTTTTTTAATTCACATAAATCTTTCCCATCTACAAAAAAATTTCAAAAATATAACTTTCATACGAAATTTTTGGGAAATAGCTAAAAATCAAAATAAAATTTTATATTTTTTTCATTTTTGATCTCTCCTTTAATGCCATTTATTATATTGTACTTTTGTTATAACACCATCTTTTTAGCATTTGTTTTAATACATCTGTTGGAACTTGTTTAGATTTTATTTGTTTATCGTTTAGTTCATACGCGTGCCATTCATTATTAGTGCCAGTTGGTTGAAATTTTATCATTTTCTAATTAAGATAATTTATACATTTCAAATGTATCTTCAACATGTTCTCGTATAATATCTTTATCACTTTTTAGCCAACAATTTAAGTTTTTCTTTTTGCCTCTTCCGTTCCCTATTGCTCCTAAAAGCATAGCAACATTTTTTTCAACTAATTGACAGTATTCGTCATCACGATATTTTTCAAAAATCTGAAATTGCTAATTCATAAAGACATTCTAGCGTAGACGGTAACTTCATTTCCATAAAGTAAATAGCAATATCCTCATGTCTCCAATGCCATTCTTCTTTTGAAATCTTACATAAGATATTTATGAATTTCTCAGAATACAAATCAAATGTAAATATTAACCAAAAATAAAAATATCTAATTTTTGTTTTATCTTTAAATAAATAGGCTTTTTCTAATTCTTCTTTTATAAATTTTATATCATCAATAAAATATTTTTTTCAATTTATTTATTGATATTTTTATCTAAATATTTTTTTCTAGCAAATTTTTAGCTTCATTGAAATCATTTATTTTTTTCCATGATGAATATCTCCTTGTTTAACATTTATCTGTTTAATCCGTTGATTAAATATCTCTAAACCACTACCTTTACCTAAATTTATAGTTATTTGACTTTTTTTCCTCTTTAAATTGAACACGCCCAAATTTTTCCCATCCGTAAATGTTTTCTCCATATTTGGATACCACTTGTTTATTTCTAACCCATCATTATTTTTTTTACTCCTATTTTTTTCTAAAACTCTCAAAGTCCCTGGTTGAGTTACTATTTCTATAGTTACTCCTCCATACTTTTCTTGATACCCAGAAGAATATGAAAAAAATTCTGAGTAATACTTGTTTCTTTTTTTAGGAGGAATATCTCCTGTTTCCATTAATCTATTATAATGTGTTTCAGAAATTGTACGATAAAAACATCATAATTTCTGCTATAATCATTTGTTACAGCATTATAAGTTGGAACAGAAACTAATCCTTGACCTTTGTTTCCAGTTTCAGTATACGGAATATTATATTTAGTATCAAAAATTCCATTCATTATTTCTACCTAATGTATAATTTCCTTCAGAATTTTTTTACTGCTGTTTTAGGAGTTTCTGAATTAAATTTCCAACTATCATTCTTAGAATCTAACTCATTTTTTTGTGGATGAACTTGCATTTTTACTAGAATTAGAACTATTGCCATTAAACTTATACCCTTCACCATTGCCTCTATAACCACTCTCTTTACTACCAGAAGTTTTTCCACCACGATAACTTTCAAAATAACTTCCACTTCCTATTCCTGAAGTTTTCTCTTTTCCGCCTTTCGTCATTCCATCTATCATATACGCTGATGGTATTTCCGAGTTTGTTTTTTCTATTTTTATAGTAGCAAAATCACCTATATTCCTAATTTCTGTTTCTGTTTCTTTTTGAAGAATCAGTAATTATTATTCTTGATGTTTCTTTTCCAGTAGTACTTGATTTAGATGATGTTTTACCAGTACTTGTAGTCTCTGTTGATTCTTTCTTTGTAGTAGTTTTTTTATATACTTCTTTAGTTTTAGAACTACCAGTTTCTCCAGTAGTACTTGATTTAGATGATGTTTTTACCAGTACTTATAGTCTCTGTTGATTCTTTCTTTGTAGTAGTTTTTATATACTTCTTTAGTTTTAGAACTACCAGTTTCTCCAGTAGTACTTGATTTAGACGATATTTTACCAGTACTATGTGGACTTTCTATTGATTCTTTCTTTGTAGATGTTTTTACTACTGTAGAGTGTGGTTCTTCTTTTCTTGTAGCAGTTTTTTTGTATACTTCTTTAATTGTTGTTGCTGTTGATGTTTTAGGCAATAAAGCAGGTTCATTTTTGAATATACTAGGAGTCTCATTGTTAGTTGCTTCCCATACACCATTCTTTTCTTCTAAATATATTGCTCCTTGTTTTGCTATTGCACTTTCAGTTTTTGTCATAATGCTTGCATTAGTATTGGTTAAACTTCTATATGAATTTTTAACAACATTAGACCCTATTTGAGTAATACCAGAACCTACTGAAAACCCTACCATTCCTCCAAGAATACTTCCAAATACTTCTGCATTTTTTACAGAATTAGGACGAGTATCAAATTTACCTAAATATTTATCTTCATTTAGATTAAGAGAATCGAGAATAATAAATATGGTACAACTCTTTCTGATACAGTTCCCACAATTTTTTTGTAGTAACACCTAATATTGCATCATCTTTGGATGAAGCGTTAAAACCGTTTATCTCATCGTTTGACTTACGATTTTTTTCTTTATTGAACCTACGAAACTTAATCCATTTACCAGTTAATTAAGTTATTATTTAATATAATACCATAATTTGTATTAATTTTAAGGAGATTTTGGATTATTTTATCATTTGAAGTAAATTTATCATTTTTATGTGAAAAGGGCGCCATTTCACGTTTCACATCGCGTGCACTCAATCTCCAATTTGCATAACTCGAAACTCCGTCCTATCGTCTGTCAAACAGTCGAAGTTACACAAATAAAAGCTCAGTCAATTGTTTAATATTTAAATTATTCTGAATCTTCAAAAGGATAAAGTTTATTCTCTAATATTTCTGTACTTATTTTTGTAATATCTTTTATAAGTTCTGATAATTTTACATTAATTTTCCTTAATTTTTCCATTTTTTTCTTTATCGTCCCAACCATAAGAATCGCTTAAAAGATTATAATCTTCTAAAGGATCATATTTCCCATAACTAGCTCTATATCTTGTCCAGTTTAATATTTCTTCTTTTTAATTCATCTTTAAAAATTTTTTTCGAATTTTCTCTAGCTGTTCATATATTAAACAATTAACTAAATACAAATAATACTGAATATTTAATCCATTTGATTCTTTTTAATTTCATTTCCTGAATAGAATTTTTTTCTTACTTCCAAAAATTTTCTATTGTCTTTTTTTAATTTTAAATATATTTCCAATTTTTCACTTCCTAATCATATTTATTCTATTTAACATATTCAAAAAAATTCAATTCCTGGCAGTCTAGTATCAGGTAAAAATATCTGATTTATTTCCATTCCTCCTAAATACATTCCACCTTGTGGTGCAACTGGACCTTCATATATAACCGTTCCTGCTGGCACTCTAACTGTATATATCTTCTCTATTTTTGATTTTCCTGATATATCTATTCCTAAATCATTTTTTTCCCACATTCCAGTTCGTTTATTAGTCCAATAAGGCTTAACTGCTGTATCCATTCTTACTTGAATTACTGATTTTGGTGGAGTTTCGACAAAATATCTTCCATATTTGTTATTAGCATCTCCAGCCCTATAATAAATCGTATCTTCTGTCAAAACTCTGCTGTTATATCGACCACCATAAAAATTCAAATTGGGATGATCATTTAATTCTGCTAATGGTCCTGGATTTGTATAGGCATTGTATTCATATCCGTAGAAATCGTCATATTTAGACGTTATATTTCTGATTTTAAAATTTTCTTCTTTAGTCGTCCCTATAACATTATAATAATTCTTGATCACAGGTGCAGTTTTGACTTTTTTTCAAATAATTTTTCCTATATTAAGATTTTTCACTTTTTTTAACAATAGTTTTCGAAATGCCCTTTGCTAATGCCCCGCCTAAAAAATCCACCTACCACAGTTCCTAAAAATTCGAGCATTTTTCTTCTTTTTTTGTTTTTTTATCACCATAAGCATCGATAACTTCTAAATCAGTTTTATTTTTATCAAATCCTCTTTTACTGTAATTTATTCTATTGCCGATATTATAATCTTTATAATATTGTGAATAATTACTTTTGATATAACTTGCTTCTTGAGGCGAAATATCTTTTGGAATATTATTAAGATAATATTTTACTTTTTGTTTTGGTACTGTTTCATCGTTGCTTCCCATAGGTTGCGAAGTCAAAAGAAATAATGTACCTGTTAGAGCAGCAGGACTAGCTCCTAATACTGCTATTCCTTTGCTTATAAAAAGGATCTAATGGTTTCAATATAATTCTTCCTACAAAAGATTCTGCAACTGCTTTGGCTCCCGATTTAAAAAGATGAGGTTCCACTTTATCTAATTGAGTTTGTAATTCCTTTTTTTCTTAGGGTCTTTTTGTTTTGGCTATTTGACTTTTTAAAAAAAGCGGCTGCTTTTTGTTCTTTTGTCTATTAATTTTTGCTACTTTATTTTTTTCTATCTTTCTCTTCTTTTGCTTTTAAATTCTTATCTATCTGTTTTTTTATTGCTTCAGATTTTTGCTTTATATTTTTTTAGCATCTGCTTCATATCGCTGTTTCTTTGTAGTAGTCGCTGCCCTGTCATTCTTTATTTTTTTGTCTAGTTGCATTTGCTTTTTTTAGGATTTTTTTATCCCAGTATTGCTCTTTTAAAGCAATTGCATTATTTCCTATTTTTTTCTAAACTGGTATCCAGTTTCAGCTCCTAGTTTTTTTAAATCTTTTTAACTCCAGCAGCAAATTGTTTCCCATCTTTTAATTTTTTTAAAAAAAGTTATTTATAAAAAAATTTAATCTCTTGAATAAAAACCTCTGGATAATATTCCTCTTCAATCAATACTTCTAATATGATATTCGAAAAAAATATTTATGTGAATTCCAATCATCAGAACTATCAATGCCTAAATTGTCATAATCAGAATATTTTGCAAAATTTTTGAATTTTGAGTTTCAACAAAATAAAAAAATTTTTCTTTATTTTGTGCTATATCAAAAAAATCTTCTGTATTTGCGTATTTTTTTTATGTATATATTGAAAATTGTTTTATTTTATCTTTATCATATTTGATAATAAAAATAATATTTTTTTATCAACTTCTATTTTTATTTTTTTAAATTTTCAATATCTTCTATATGGCAACAAGTAATATTTCTTTTTAATTCTAAAACAGAATTTATTTTTTTTCTGTAATTTTTCTCATTTGTTAATTCCATAGTATGTTCTTTCTTTATTTTTAAATCTTTTTTTCGCTTATACAAATCTAAAAGTACTTTTTTTCAAATTATTTTCCATTTCTTTTTGAATAACATTTGTTTTTCCTATTAATGGCTTTTGTATTTTTTTCTCAAAACTATTTCATATTTACTGCTCGAGTCTATAAAAACTAGAATATCTGAATTTTTATAATTTTTTTAAATACCAACCAATATAAATTGGATTTTTAAATTTATAAATTAAAGATATTTTTTTCAATTTCTTTAATATTTATTAAATTATCTAACGACATAAATAAATCCATTTTTCTAATTCCTAAAAATATCATTTTTTTACAAAATGAAAAAAACTACTTTTTCAGTAAGATATTCTATATTTTTCTTTAATATCAATAAAATTAAAAATCACATCCAAATTATCATTATTTTTCTTTCAAATATATTTGAGAAACATTTCCTTTATACTCAAAAAGAATAAAATGGTACTAATTCCTCGCCAGTTTCATATTCAATCCATTCAAACGCTTCTCCTTTTTTTATAAGTCGTCCCATAAATCACCTCTAAAACCTAATTTCAATATGTTTACTTTTACTTACCCAGATATCGATAGTTGGAGTTTTTAAACTGCTAGAACTACTTCTAACTGCAATTTTTATTTCTTTACCATTTATCTTTATTTTTCCTGAAAAATCCTTCTGCTATGCTCGATTTAAAAAAATTTTTATATTAGTTGGTTTCAATCTATTGAATATTTTTTTGCAACTTCATAACCTTTAAATTTCGAATGATAATTATTTGTTCCCTTAATTAGAATCGAAATTAATTATGATTTTATATTCTTCTTTCTTAGAATAAATGGAGTGTACCCAAAACCTTACCTTTCTTTTTCATTTCCTAAAGTTCAAACTTTTTTTGTATTATTTTAATATAATAGTTCTTTAGCTTTTTCACTAAACTATCACTCAGAAATGAAGAAAAACTTTATCTATATGTTTATAATATCTCCAGATACTGAAACATCTTTTAACTCTTCAAGTTCCGGATTATATCTTTTAATTAAATCTACAACATATTCACTGAAATTCATTCCTGTTTCCTTTAAAGTCCTGTTCTCTCTGCTGTAATGGTATACTTTTTAAATCATTATCCCTTGTAGTTATAAAAAAATGTATTCAGACCTATTTTTTTCAATTCTATCACAAAAAAACTTTCCACAAGCAACATCATAAAACTCATCTTCTATTAAATATTCCTCAAGTGTAAAGTTTGTCAATACTACTTCCCTTACACTACAATCATTATAAAAATATCAATTCTTCTTCTCCTAATAATCCTCCCAAACTTTTCCCTGCTATACTTAAAAAAATTCCTGAAATCTCCCTTCACTTCTATATCATATAATTCTTCTATTCCTCTTATCTCATCATCATTGTATCCTGTAAATTCCTTCCTGTTCTTTTCAAGATATCTTTCAAGAAGGATAAAAAGCTCTTTGTTTTTCTTTTCTTTCTGAAGATATATATTCCCTCATTTCCTTTAATCCTGTAATTCTTTTTTTTCAGATGTATCACACTGTACCAGAAGTTCTCCTATTGATGGAATTTCCAATATAGGTTTTTAATTCAGGATTGTATCTTTCTACTAAATCAATCATGTATTCATTAAAAATCCATTCCAGTATCCTTTATCTTTTCTTCATTCTCATCAAAACAGTATACCTTTAAGTCTTCATCTACTGTCCTTATAAAAAAATAATAGGTTTCCATTTCTATTGAAAAATATGAACGGCTTTCTTTTCAGTTCATCATAAAAATACTTTTTCTTCAAAAATCTTCATCATCTATAAATCCAAAAATAATTTTTTTCTTAAGAAAGACTGTATACTCCAAAGTTCTCTATAAAAGAATTATTGTATAATCTTCAAGTAACCCTCCCCACATCTTCCAGCATATTTTAAGAACTCCTGAAATCTCCTTTTTGCTTCTATATCATACAGCTTTTTCAATCTTAGTTATTTCTTCTTCACTGTATCCTATTGCCTTTCTTTCATTTTTTTCAGATATTCTTTTAGCATATCCATAAATCTTTCATTCATTTTATCTCCTTTCACTTATGGATTTATTCCTGTTGTTCCTTCATAAATAGTTATTCTCATATCAGGATTATTTTTAAAAAAATCAAATATTGAAGAATTACAGTTTGGACACATACCTCTCACTTCTTTTGATGTATTTTGAACTCCGATATCTACTTTTACTTCCTTACCTGAATAATTATCCTGAATATAACTTGCCAGTTTCTTCTCTGCATGGTTTAGATTCCATACTTTATTCCCATTTCGAGAAATCCCTGTATATGTCTTTACTGATTCACTGTCCTTAATAATAACCTTGTACTTCACATTATTAATAGTAACTTCTTTTGGAGCATTTCACACCTTGCTTTAAACCTCTATTTATAAGCAACTTTCACTTTTTCTGTTCAGACTATTAAATATTTCTATAACTATATTTTAATAGACAGATTTCTTTTTAGCCATAATAAAAAAACCTCCAAATATTATATAGTTATTTTACCATATATTATTTAGAGGTTTACACAAAAAATTTTTACACATGATAAACTATTATATTTTTGAGCTTACACAAAATTATGGACACTTTTTACAAATCATTTATTTTTTTATTTCTAAATAACTTTCTAATTCTTTTTGGCAACATTAAAAAAATGCTTTTTTTCCCCAACAGAACTCTTTTTATATTCTTCTAAAGTACAGCTCCAGTCTGGCCAATCATAAAAGTCCGATTCAAACTCTACCCTGTCTTTATATACGGAAGTGAAAAATATCTCTGTTCCTGTTTCAAAGCACTCTATTTCCCCACTCTCCACTCTTTTTATTTCTTCCAGTTCATAATCTACATCTGAAACATATTCCATTTCCCATACAGATCCGACTAAATAACCTGAGTAGTTATCATCATACTTTTCAGCTTCTATAATTTCGCATACTAAAGGCCATAATTCTCCAGTTTTAGATAATTTATAAAAAAATTTTACTTTCATTATTTACCTCCTTCTTTATATTTAGGATAAGCCCTTGTTCCGTGATTATTTAAAAAAACCTTCTATTTCTACTCCACTTGGAGAGTCCCTTTCCATTCAATACCTTTTTCTTGTTTGTTCTATTTTAAAATTATTTCTACACCTTATTTTAAACCCCTATTTATAAGCAACTTTCACTTTTTTTCTGTTCAGACTATTAAATATTTCTATAACTATATTTTAACAAATAGAAAACTAGTTTTTCAATTTATTTGTCCAAGGTTTTGGGTACCTCCACACTTTTTGAAGGTTTTGTCACATTTTTAGGAACTCGGAATACTCCATCAGATCCCTCTTCAAGAACTGTCGCTCCTTTTCTTGTAGCGACGATTATGTTATTTTTATTATGTGTTAAAAAAATTTTTAATATTTAACTTTGTAATTTAGATAAAAATTTCTCTATATTTTTTTATTACTTTATCTTCTGTCAAAAAAACTGAGTTCCCTTTAATTTATTATGTTCTTTCGATATAATTTCATTTTTACTTATATCATTATTTTTGTATTATTTTTTTAATTTCTTTTTTTAAAAATTTTTTTCCATATTTTTTTATTATCATGAATCATTTCCAATATCATGTTAATTGAAAAATATATCTAGATATTTTAAATCTTTTTCAAACGCACTTATTGTTTTTATCTAAAAGATGATTATCTTCTAAAGTTTTCAGTTAATATATATAGAATATTCCAGTATTTATCATATTTTAAGTTTATATTCTTCACTTCACTTATTGTTGATAGTATTTTTCTCTACTTTTTCTTTTTAACCATTTTCTTTCTTCTTTTTTTGAAATATTAAATTTCATATATTGATCAAGATACTCCTCTCTTTGCATATGAAAAATAACTTCCATTATAATGTAAAAAAATATTTTTTTGCTTCACTATAGTCTTTTATAATCATTATTGTTTCACCGCTTTCCAGAATTCTCCATCTTTTATAAATTTAAAACCATTATCTTTTTAAAAAAATTTACTTCTTTTTGAAAAATATCCACTTGCTTTCATAGGATCATGCGAGATAAAAAAACTTTTTTTCCTTGCTGTAATTGTCGTTCTAAAAATTTCTTATTTATTTCCCACATATTCGATTCTCCCAACTTTATTTAATGCTTCATTCCATCCTCTATCTCCTAAATCAAAAATATGTATGTTTCATTACCAGCAGCCTCTATATAAGAAATTCCATCTTGATTGTATTTTTCCTAACATCATTTCCACACCTTACTTTAAACCTCTATTTATAATCAACTTTTCACTTTTTCTGTTCAGATTATTAAATATTTCTATAACTATATCTTTAACAGACAGGTTTTCTTTTTAGCCATAACAAAAACCTCCAAATATTATATAGTTATTTTACCATATATTATTTAGAAGTTTACACAAAAATTTTTACACACCCTTTGTTTTATTTGAGATAAAACTTTTTAAAAAAATTAGTATATTGATTATTCATAGTATAGTATTCTTCTAAAAAGAAATAAATTTAACAAATCGTATTTTTCTTGTAAAGGTATTTCTTTATTTCCAAAAAGAAATTATCAATTTTATTTTTTTATTTCTATAATATCTTTTATTTCTTTTTAAAAACTTCTTTATTTTCTGGCAAAAATATCTTCATAAGGTAAACTTATCATTATACCATCAACAATTTTTTTTGTTTCTATATTTTTTTGAAAAAAATATCAATATTTTCATTATCAAATAAATATCTCCCTGTATATTTATCTTCAGAATATTTAAAATCTGATTTTTTTTTGGTATTTTTTTTAAAATATTTTTTTATTTTTTTGGAATCACAGTTTTTTTATTTCATCACCTATTTTTTTATGCTATCATCATTTAAGTGTACATATTTTTACATCAAAAATATAATGTTTGATATTCAGGCTTTTCAATATTTTCTGAAAAAAATACAACATATAATTGACTTCTAATCCATCATAAATAAACTTTATATTTATTGATTTTTTTATTAGAAAACTTTATATTTATTTCATTTGGAAAACGAAAATACTTTCTATTATTTTTTTTTAATGATATTCTCGTTATTCCATTTATTCCATAAGTTTTCATTTATAAAAGTTTCTGTCATCATCTTCTTTTATTTCCTCCTCCTTTACTAGGTTGTCCTTTTATTGCAGGAGATTTTTCCATGTCTTTTTAATGCTTTATCCATTGCTCTTCTAGCTGATTTTTTTGTTTATTTTATCCTCTGAGTTTTATTTGTTTTTCTATCTAAATCATTGTATTCTTTTTGTGCTTCTTCATATCTTTCTTGTGCACTTTTAACTCTGTCTGGATCAGTTTTTTTCTATGATTTTTTTGTTTTTCTCTCTTTATAGCTATGTTCAAGACTTTACTTTTGACAGTTTCAAAAAAATTTTTGAAAAAACTAGTTCAGAAAAATATCATCATATAACTGAAAAATATTCTCTAAAAAGCTCACATAACATTCATGCAGTTCAAAAAAATCAATTTTTGGTATAAATGCCATAAATAAAAAAATTTTTAGATTGCAGGAGTTATATGGGCGAATTTGATATAATTAAACTCAATATACATAAAATTTCTTTCTCTAGTTATTCTTTTTTTAGAATTTAAAAATTTTCATTCAATACATAAATCGCTCTTTCATTATTCTTATCTAACTCTAAAAATCTCTTTTGCTACTTTCTCTGCCTCTTCAGCATCCATTAAATGTTCTGGAAGACCATAAAAAAACTTAATAAAGTCACCAAATTTTTCAAGATTTTTTTCAATTTTTACTGCTTCTCTAGCATGAAAAAAATACCGACAGCGTAAGCTCCTTCTACACAACAAAATGTAAATGATAGCAAACTTGCTGACAAATTCAACCAAATTACATTTTCTGTTTTTTTATACATATACTGTGAAAAATCCATAAAAAGAGAAACTTTCTGTAATATCAGCCATATTCCATATTATTTCATATATTTCTTGTTTATTAATATTCACTACTTTTTTTATTTGCTTCTTCATACTTTACATTTAATATATCTACCCCAACTTCTTTCAATACATTTAACATATTTTTCATCGTATTTTTTTCAACATATCCTCAGTAAATATTTTTTTTTCATATTTTTTTGTAAACATTTTTCTCATTTTTTTGTTATAAATTTCTTTTTATATTTTTTTCATTTTTTTATCCCTTTATTTTTATAATGCATAGGTAAAAAAACACTGAATTACTCGACAATAAAATTCTATCAACATTTTTAATTTTTTTAATTTTTAAGTCATCTTTGTCAAAAAAATAGTTATTTTTTTATATAAATTTCTTTATTCGCATTAAAAAAATTTTTTTATTTGGTCATTATTTAAATAATTGATTTTATAATTATACCTTTTTTTATTTTAACGAATAACATAATAATTAAACATATTGATATTTTTTTATTTTATAGAAAAAAATAAAATAATAATATTAAAAATATTATTACTATTTTATTTTCGATAAAACTTTTTATATTCTAAAAATTTTTTTCATTTTTACTTTCAAAGAAAAAAATAATCTTTGTTTTAATTCTTTAAATATTTCTTCATAATTAATAACATTACTTATTATTATACTATTTTTTTATCGCTTTTTAAATAACTCTTCTTGTCTATTAAATAAACTTGTATTATTGGTTGGAAAATTTATTATTATATCTGCTGAATTCAATAAATTTTTTTCTCAGAAAAAAATCATTTCTATTTTTATCATATTCTATTTTTTTACTTTCTGTTCCAAAAAATTTCTAAATAATTTTCTAAAAAAATATTATTTTCTTTTCTTTTAATCCTATTAATAAGTTAAGAAAAAAATTTTGTAATATAACTATAAATATATAAAAATATCATAACAAAAAAACAGCATTAATTAATAAAAATATAATAATGTTTTTATATCACTTTTTATAAAAAAATAAATATAGGACTCATAAAGTATACACAAATATATGCAATTAGCAACATTCTAAATTCACTATAATGATAGTCTATTTTTTTACTTTTGATTTCAAGTTCCACATTGACCTCTCTGTTATCTTATTTTTAAACCTCTATTTAAAAAAACAACTTTCACTTCTTTCCCATAAAACACAACCCCAATCTTCAAAATATTCTTTATCCCTCTTGCCTTCAATTTCGTATCATATTTCTTCTCATCAATCTGTTTCA
>BNJU01004925.1_pt1 | contig 82332 bp, 78 predicted proteins | sample 8539281 | NCBI WGS metagenome assembly BNJU01 (sample SAMD00202456, study PRJDB9452) | human saliva metagenome | isolation source: human saliva | place: Japan | reverse complement strand
GATTTATGCGTTTAAAGGGTAGACAAGCTTACAAGTAGATGGGTAGACGTTAGCAGAAGACTCTGGGAGAAGCTTCTGCATATAATGGACTCAACTACGATTACCCTTTTGATAACACCTCAAGGGTGCAGGCAGGTCTCCTAAGAGCGGTAAGAAGAAAAGGCAGTATGAAGGTTCATACAGTGATGAAGTATCATCCCAGGTGTTCCCATGGTCGCTAGTGTGACCTCTGCCACACGCATGATTAGTATCGCTTAGGGAAGTGCATATTCTAAGGATGCAACCCTTACAATGGACAGAGCATACGTTGATTATGCGAACTCTTGTGCGGACATATAAAAAGAAGTACAACTATCGGAAAGATCAGTTATAGAACTGACAGACAAAGAGCGTCTCAGTTGAGGAGGCTTCCGTCTTGCAGGAGCCATTCTTCCGCATGCGCGCCTGCCATACTGTTGAAAGCAATGACCTGACATCAAAAAGAAGTCATATTCAGACGGAAATGACACACATATCAGTGAACCTGCAGGTGAAACGATTGAGTGTGAAGGTTTCAAGGCGATTTCTTGACCGTATGTCGCTCCGTATCAGCAAAGAACCTTTGTAGTCCTTGACAACGGCAGTGTACACAGATGCTAGGCGTATGCGGGAACTTCGTCCCCTATGGGAGAAGCAGGGGCGGTTCTTTCTTTCTCCCCTCTCAACCCACATCTTAATATTGTCGAGACTCTTGGCGCATCCTCAAGGAGAAATGGCTCAGACCTGTGGATTATCTCACACAGACGCCCCTGCTCTATGCCACCAACAGAGCCTTTGGCGGCACTCGGGTCGGACTCAGAATCAATTTTAAACCACGTGCTTAGTGTAAATTAATTTCACGACCTACTTATGGCTAAGAGTTGTGATTTTGCTTTGAAAAGATATGTACTCTGTGGTAGCAACAACAACGTTTATATTTGTCTAAGGAGTGCTTTAATTCGTATGTGACGGTTTGAAAATATGTACCTTGTGGTAGCAACAACAACGCAACCTGCATACATAAACATCGTCTCATAGTTGTTGTGATTTGCTTTGAAAATATGTACCTTTGTGGTAGCAACAACAAATGCCACTGAAAATAATAATCAGTGGCAGTTGTGATTTGCTTGAAAAATATGTACCTTTTTGTGGTAGCAACAACAACTCCAGTGACCCACTCCACCATCCTGCCAGTTGTGATTGCTTGAAAATATGTACCTTTGTGGTAGCAACAACAACCTCTCACAAAAGAAGAAAAGATACAGCATGTTGTGATTTGCTTGAAAATATGTACCTTTGTGGTAGCAACAACAACTTGCTGATAAACGTAATAATACTCGTGATAGTTGTGATTTGCTTGAAAATGTACCTTTGTGGTAGCAACAACAACTGTGTCTTTTACGACACCGCTATATTTCGTTGTGATTTGTCTTGAAAAATATGTACCTTTTGTGGTAGCAACAACAACAGTGTTAATCAAGTCTACACGTAGACCCGTTGTGATTTGCTTGAAAATATGTACTTTTTGTAGGTAGCAACAACAACTCGATACGTACTTTGTCTTGATCGTTTTCCTGTTGTGATTTGCTTGAAAAATATGTACCTTTTGTGGTAGCAACAACAACTATCCTCTATTATAACATGTCCGAGCAATGGTTGGATTGTTTTGAAAATATGTACCTTTGTGGTAGCAACAACAACAATAATTACATATTATGTACTTTTAAACTTGTTGTGATTTGCTTGAAAATATGTACCTTTGTGGTAGCAACAACAACCAATAATAAAGAGAAAATATACAATCAATAGTTGTGATTTTGCTTGAAAATATGTACTTTGTGGTAGCAACAACAACCAAAGATAAAAATACTCCAGACATGGTTGAGTTGTGATTTGAAAATATGTACCTTTGTGGTAGCAACAACAACTACAGAAATATTCACGCTTATACATCAGAGTTGTGATTTGCTTGAAAATATGTAACTTTTGTGGTAGCAACAACATAGCAAGCCAATACAAGGACAGAGAAGCAGTTGTGATTTGCTTGAAAAATATGTACCTTTAGGGTAAGCAACAACAACAATGAGATATAAGCAAACTTATGCTATTGTAGTTGTGATCGCTTTGAAAAATATGTACCTTTGTGGTAGCAACAACAACTTTTAAATGGTTTAAGCGGTTGTTCTTTTAGTTGTGATTTGCTTGAAAATATGTACCTTGTGGTAGCAACAACAACTCCTAAATCAGTTCTGATGACATATCCCGCGGTTGTGATTTGCTTGAAAATATGTACCTTGTGGTAGCAACAACAACTAAGCCTCTTGCCACTTTTGCATTTCCTCCGTTGAGATTTGCGAAAAATATGTACCTTTGTGGTAGCAACAACTAACAGTTTGTGTATGAGTATTAGAAGCTGTAGGTTGTGATTTGCTTGAAAAGTATGTACCTTGTGGTAGCAACAACAACTCTGTGAGGGGCGTTCCATATTGTCGCCCCTGTTGTGATTTGGCTTGAAAAATATGTACCTTTGTGGCAACAACTAAACACGCCCTGCAATACGTTTGTCGCACATTTCAGTTGTGATTTGCTTGAAAATATGTACCTTTGTAGCAACAACAACTCCATAGCTTACATATTCTAATTCGCTGTTGCTGTGATTTGCTTGAAAATATGTGCTTTCGTGGTAGCAACAACAACAATTCCCTGCAAGACTACAGCAGAGTACTAAGTTGTGATTTGCTTGAAAAATATGTACCTTTGTGGTAGCAACAACAAAGCATTGTCTCCATATCCTAAGACTACTGTTGTGATTTGCTTGAAAATATGTACCTTTGTGGTAGCACAACAACTTTTCGAACAATCAAATATGACTGGATGTGGTTGTGATTGTTTGAAAAATATGTACCTTTGTAGCAACAACAACTTAGCGTTGATACACTGCTAGTTATCACATGTTGTGATTTGCTTGAAAATATGTACTTTGTAGCAACAACAACTGACTATTCATAAGTTTCGAAATATCAATAAGATCGTTAGTTGTTAGAAGAAAATAAAAGTAATACAATTAAAACAATATCCCACTCGAGTAGAGGATTTTCATTTCTATAAATTCTGCATAGAACAGTTCTAGACTGTTGTCCTGGAGCATTGAGCGTTTAGGCTTTCACCATAGAAAAGTTGGATATTAGCAAATTGCTTATCAGTACACACAATATTCCGACTTTTCCGTGTTTAGGAGGCAGCCACATCGCTTTATATGCACCTCTGCATTCTCCACACTTGCACAATGACGGACATAAATGGAGAATTGAAACATTGTAAAACCATCTTTCATCAATGATTTACGGAAGTCAATATATGCTTTCTTTTCTCTTTGTTTCTGTTGGTAAATCGAAGAATACGAGAATCCACTACATTCGATATTCACTCAGCGGTAAAAGCTGACCATAATAAATAAATGTTACATCTCTGGATAACTAATACGACGAGTCTCCAGAAAAGCATTTAGCAAGCGAAGCTGTAGTTTGCCGAGTCGCATCATCAATGGGCTACCGTTTACCATTCACGACAACATCTATCATTGGAATACCAATAACTCCATCTTTTAACTCTTTTGAAAGAGAGAGACATTGTCAAATCGATGAAGAATATCAATAATCAGTTGATCAACATATGACGGTAGGGCTCCATAATCATCAGCAAGACACATAGCATTGTAACGATTATGATGGTGTATACCCAGAGCGGTAATAATCCACCCCAACCAAAGACCCTTGCAATAACAGCTCGTAAAATGGCATACCCATAATTCAAGAGGTTGTTGCGTGAGTCCTCTCTATCACGTACAAAATCAGGAAAGTCGAGGAAAAAGATTACGCCAGCAACAAGCGGCGCTCTTGCTCAAGATTGTCAGGATCACCTACTACGCACAGCATTTGCCCATCACACATACAATCTCGTTTCCTTGTCAGTATTAGTTCGTATCACATTCTTGATTAAGAATCTTCTGCTTCACCGTCTGTTGCCACAACTGTTTACGCAATGGAAGTGAAGAGTCGTTGGGAACGGAATCATTTCATTTTGAGTTTTATGACCACATAAAGGAAGTAGTAATCCAACAGGCATACTTTTTGAATCACATGTTATTACAGCACAATTATTCTCCAAGAGAGCATCAAGTACACCAGAGGTAACTGTTATAGCGCCGATTATCAGTATCACCACCCCAATATCTTCTATCGGGATGGTGCGCTCAGCTTCCTTCTTCATAACTTCGGGCAAATTTTTCGTTAGCTTCTACCCTGTAGATGCAATACTAACTGCTCAATACGAAGACTCAGATAGATAGGGTTACTGAAACAAAGCGTTTTTCTTTATCATAAGCAAAATAAGATTGTTACTTAATAACTTTGATGACGTTCCCTAGCGATCTACCCTCAAGTTTCCAGCAGACAGCCTTGATCATCTCACCTGTTATTGCTTTTTGATTCTTAGACTGAGGACCCTCACACCATACTCATTTTGAATAATAGAGCCACTCACAAAACCTTTCAGCATCTTTTTATTCAGTTCAAAATGACATTCGCTGGATCTGTGAGGAATAAAGTTGGCTGTTGTGCCACCAGAATCAACAAATTTATATATAGATCCTTAGCTAGCTCACTACTCTGTCTCTATTGGCACGTATACAAGGTCATTCGGTGAAAGGTAAAACTTAAGATGTACATCCTTATCATTCTTCTCTGAACAGGACTAAGCCCTTGCTTTTCAAGCGTTCAACAACTTCACTTTAGAGGGATCGTTTTATAACTACGTCTTTTCCTCTTCATCTTTCATAGATTGCGAAACAAAGATTCGTTCCAGCCTCATGATATCAAATTGTTTATTGCACCAGTCTGTCCAACAGGATCTCCAAGTTTTCAGTATATAACCTAACTTTTAATATTGGCATATGTTCTTTCCCATTATTATATTTAGAGATGTTCTGGTTCATCTCACATTCACCTTCTGGTGTGAAAAGCAATGTAGAATCTCCACCTTTTGTTTCGAGATAGTTCAGTAGGATGGTCTGAATGCCTGTATCAGTAATTGATGCGATCTTTTTAGAATCAAATGATGTATCAAGAGGTTTTCTTGTTGCAACTAATTTTTCTTCTTCATTGGTAAACTGCCATATCTCACTTTTGTCTATCTTTTGCATAGAAAAATGGTCGTTCGTATTCTTAAAATCGTCCAATATTTGCTTTGTGTTAAAATCCTTTTTCTACTAAACCATTTATATATTCCGCAATTTATTATCACAGATAGAGGATATATTCTCAAGGCAACTCTCAAACTTTCACTTTCCTTCCGTCTGCAATTAACGCGCCCATAATATGTTGCTTCATGCATAGGCTTCCTTATTGCCCACATATCATCGCTTCTCTGCTCTGCTATAACCTTCTTCCTTCTACACCATATCGCTCATAATTCGTTGCTTTATTAATAATACGAACATAATTCTTGAAACTCAACTATCACATCTTCTAATGCTGCAGTAGCATCTGTGTGAATGTTTCCCAAGCGTTTACGAATAGTTCTGTTCTTATCACAAAGTTTTTGCCGCAAGTCCTCACGCTTCTTTAGGATTGTTTTGCAGACCTCATTATTTAGATAGTTTATTATGTTGCGAGAGGTACACGCAATCACAAGCGCATCCATTGCATGATGACGATGATCAATACGTTTCTTATTAAACCCACGTTGTAGCTCTAATGGAACGGCTGTTTGGAAGACTCTTTTACCATCCTTATTCTCCCATTGTCCAAAAGCCTCCGTACCCGTAAGTCTATTTAAACGCTCAAAACGAGGATATACTATTTTGTTCCAAACATCATTTAATCCCCAGTCTTTCTTCAATCTATCTGTAATACCTCCCGAACAAGACACGACAAACTTTGATGTAGCTTTTCTTCCTTCTGCACGAACAATATTAGAGAGCAAAGCCTTTACCACCTTACTTATATATCTACTGTCATTCATCTGGCGATTAAGGAATTCTCTGGTATATCCTCCAGTAGAAGATTCTCTCTTTTACGTTTATTATGCGCATAATGGTCATTTACAAAAGCCTTATATTCACTTTCACTGAGAACCTTTACATCACCCAACATTGTGCAATGAATGATCTCTCCACCATGATTCTTTATGAATTCATATCCCAACATGTTATCTTTCAGACTATTTACCTCTGATTCACAAATAACTTTATTGCTAAAAGGAGTCATCAAAATAACGACTTTGTGGAATAACATGTTCTATTTGATATGCTGAAGTAAAAAGCTTTGTAAGAGAAATCGATTTACCTGTATAAGGCGAACGATGCTTTGTTCAATCCATAGCTTATATCGTTGAGTTCCTTCTGCAGAAGGTTGAGCCATGGTTGATATCTTTGTTATCTCTGTAAAGTCCTTATCATCCTTGGTCAATTCCTGTAAACTCCCTCTTCATAGATACGCAACTTCTCCTGTTGCATTGGGAAATATGGGCGCACATCTTAATATTAGGATCATTTTTCAACTCCAATAGTAGACTTTTAATTCGGAGATCTGCATTACTCATTACGCAGAACATTCTCAGAGATACGGGCACGTTGGTCGGCAGTGCTCTTCATATTTCGACCTAATTCCACATGAATCTCATCTATAGTCCTACTTCTTTCCAAATATCGTGTACCGTTCGAAGCGTCTCTAAAAATACACTGTTCAAACTCATCGGATTACGTAGAGAATGCTGTTTAAAGCCATTGATATATGCCAAAAAGACTTTCAGGAGTTTCCCAATGTTGTATTTCTGCAGCCTCTGAATGACGTCCATATACAACATAACAAAGTCAACCATACTGGCAACCCTTGAAATCTGACACTGATTATATGAAGAAACAGAACACTTTATCTTCTCTTTAAGTTTTCATCTATATCTCCTTGCAGTATCTTAGTGATATTCCCTTGTTGTATCACAAATATCTGTTTCTCATAGGCTTCCATTCTGCACAACAGCTAAGAGTTTCTTTTATTGCCTTTTCTGAGTAAGCACCATACCTCTCTTGAAAGGCTTAATCAAGAAGGATTCAACAAACGCATCATCATCTTTTAGCTTGCGCAATGCCTCCTTTGTCTCCTCTTTTCGACTCAACTGAATAAAGTAAATGCCATAACCGATATTCTTGCCCAGGCTTCTTAACCAAGAATGAATCGATTCTTGCTCTATCAAGAGCTAGCAGTAATTCATGCCGTGTTTCATTACAAGGATATTTCTTCTCTTTGTCTTCTATATAGTTCCAGTGAATAGGAAAACTTTCTCCGAATTAACTGTTATCTTTCAACTGAAGAACTCTTTCAGTAATGTTTCTTGATTTATTTCCTTCGGTCATTAAGATAGGCAAACAAACTCACATAATGATCCTGAGTAGGGAAGATAATCAGCCGTGACTTCCTTGTCATCAGCTTTGTTAAAGAGACGGAGATTGGATATAAACCGCCACAAACGGAATTCTTGATAATAAGGATCTGACTTCGCAATACACTTAATTCCCTGTCGTTTTATCTCCCCTGTCTCTTTATCTACACATTTATAGGCTTCGTATGGACATTCTGCTATCAATGATTTTGTCTTTAATGGTCTCTTGATAGAAGATGAGGTCTTCCAAAAGTAGATAGGCAAGATCCTTTTGTCAACAGACTATTGCGATGAGGTTGATTATTCTTATATAATTCTTGAGCACATTTGATCCAAATAATCTCCGTTACGTAATCTTCATGATATTTACTTTGCTCACAAAAATCGCATATAGTTCTTTTCTTCATAATATTTACGTTCTATCGCACGAATAAACTTTCCACGAATCTTATCAGATGGTTCTGCCAAGAGATGATCATATACAAAAGCCTCACTCGTCATTTTAGAAGAATCCAACAGCTTTTTCCGTCTCGTTTTTCGAAAGTCCCCAATCATCCTCACTTGAGAGCGGAAAGATCGTTTGACATCTCCATTCTTATCCTTTTGAGAGTTATTCCATCTTTTTCATATTCAGTCGTGACAATAAACTCTGACCTTACCAACCCAATCATCCAACGGAATCTTACTCTGACGACGATAGATCCAACCATTCTCTAACTTAACATTGTACCAAGTATTCCCATTCTTACCCTCTTCATCAGCTTCGACACCTACGACTTTTAACTCATAATACTCCTCACACTTCGTAGGATTATCGTCATCTTCCTCTCCACGTAATTGATAATAACCACGTTTCTGATTGAAATTTAGTAGTATCCATGCAAGTTCTCTTCCGAATTGGCTGGCTAAGCGGCTTTCTTACGAAGATAATAAATAGTCCAGTCGAGTGGAATTTTCTTCCCATTAGAAACCAATGATGGCTGACTTTAGCAAAGTCTGCCATCATCTCATGGAAAGATTCCATAAAAAGGAAACGCATAGACCCATCCTCTTTGCGCTCCCAAGCCAACTTTGGTTCACCATGATTCAAAAATTTACCATAAGTCGAAGGCTCATTCTTATTCCAACCTATGGCACTATCATAGTGAGGAGGTAGATATCCAAGGACATGCAAGACCCTATGTAAACGCTCACGGCGTAGCAAAGAGCGTTCTCTTATCCTTCGTACTCCACGAAAACCAGTACGCACTGAGGTCTGAGACTCCGTCACACCCTTATCAAAAATTACCAAGAACATCTTGGCTCATAGGGATAATACGATCACCAAGTTTAATGTCTCTCAAGTAATTACGTTGTCATCAACGCAGACTTTAGCCCAACCAATACTATTGGTTCCCAAGTCTAAACCAAGAATTGTTTTTCATTTTCTTCTTGTTTTGTTTGGTTTTTAGTTATTTAATAACTATATTTGCACTCAGATATTTTCAAGCAAGTCACAATAAGGATTATTCCTGTTGTGAAAACAAACAAGGTGGGGCAACTCACCTTCTTTCGTTTTATAGAGACAAAGGTAATACTTGTTTCATAAACCTACAACTATTTCCGCTCTTTTTAGAATTATTATGTCCAGTATTTATATGTAATTTACCTTTAACTATTCATATTATCACAGAGTTGTAGGATATTTTATTTCTATATCCATACACTCTTTTGATATACATCCACTTTGATTCCATCTGTTTTGTCGTATGATTTTACAACATAATCGTCTCCGTTTATCCCCTTAAAAACCTAATTTATTTTTAATTCAACTTGCTGTCACTTTTAACAATTACCATAACTCGTTTATTATCAGAAGTTTAATTCCAGTTAATTTGTAGACAGTAATGACAGTAAAAATAATTTGAATAGCTTTCCTCAAACATAGTCTGACAGACTATGGGAAAAGCCTAACGGAAGATCGTTAGGAAAACCTTTTAAATTTGAGAGGGCGTTTCCCTTTGATAAAAAGAAGGTGTTTTTTTGGTGTCAAAGAAGGCGTTTCTTGATAGAAAGGGGGCATCTCTGGTATCAAAGAGGGGCGTTCCTTGGTATCAAGGGAATACCATCCACAATGTAGAAAGAGATTAATTTATAGAAAAAGGCATCATGCAATCTATAATTCAATTATTTTGTGTAAGTTTGCATGTTATGAAACAGAACCTCAGAAAGATATATCTTATATGCCTATTTACTCTCATTACGGCAGTAGTAGGAGCCAGTAATGATGGAAAAGCTTCATTAGTTATCCCGGCGGGAAGTGTTATATGTTCTGAGTAACGCTTCGCGACAAGGCTGAATCGCCTTATTCTTTGGATAAACCGAGGCTTTTCTTATCCGAAGCAGCACTGAAACGGCGTGAGAGGCAGCACCTTCAACTTGACTCAACTGACCTCCCTGTGTCGCCAACATACATTCAGAAGATACGCAAAGAGGGTGGGAATGTGGTTGCAATAAGCAGTGGAACAACTCAGTCTTGGTGCGTGGAGGGCAACAGACAGACGTTAGAAGATCTCAAGGTGTTGTCTTTTGTGAGAGATAGTAAGCTCGTTTTCACCTCTCCTGACCCATTCGTCCGTTGTCACAACGCGTTCACTGTCGGTCAGACTTGCAAGTGCTCGATTCCACCATACATGATTATTATGGTATGGGAAAGGCACAGTTGGAGAATCTCAATGGTCGGAAGTTGCACAACATGGGCTTTCAAGGACAGGGGATGACCATCGCTGTGCTTGATGCAGGCTTCATGAACGTGGATAAGATGGCTGCTTTTAAGAATGTCAACATCGTTGGAACGCATAATTTCGTTGCTGGTTATGATGCTGATGTGTACAAGGAAATGGATCACGGAACGAAGACTTTATCCGTTATAGCAGTCAATCAACCCTCTACCTTCGTAGGTTCTGCACCGAAAGCGAGCTTTTTGGTTGTTGCGTTCGGAGGATTATCTCACAGAGAGTTCGGCAGAGGAAGACTACTGGATAGCCGCTGCTGAGTTTGCTGACTCCGTCGGTGTCGATGTCATTAGTTCGTCTTTAGGCTATCACGGCTTCGATGATAAGAGTCTAAACTATCATTATTCCGACCTCAATGGACTGACGGCACCCATCTCAAAGGCGGCTTCCTTGCTTGCTTCCAAAGGCATTATCCTTGTCAATAGTGCGGGGAATGATGGCATGGGACCGTGGAAGAAGATCAATGTACCAGCCGATGCGCATGACATACTCACGGTAGGTGCGATTGCACCAGACGGCATTAATGCAGCTTTCTCATCGATTGGTCCAACGGCAGATAATCGAGTGAAACCAGACGTGATGGCGTATGGTTGTCCAACAAATGTGGTATCGGGTAGGGGATATATAACGCCAGATACAGGTACATCCTTTGCTTGTCCGTTGGTGGCAGGGATGGTTGCTTGCTTGTGGCAAGCCGCTCCTAACACGTGTGCAAAGGACTTGATAGAGGTGATTCGGCAGACATCTGATAATCATCTGAAGCCCAATAACATCATGGGTTATGGTGTTCCCGATTTCATGGAGGCGTATCGCCAGGTGGTATTGCCCAATGGTAAGTAATGTAATTCACACCTTATTATATATATAGAAGCACACATGACGACAAAAGCACTCACCCTCTATGAACTGAACGCATTGGTATCGGATGTTATCAGTAGCACCTTGTCGCGTTCTTACTGGGTTGAGGCTGAATTGTCCGAAGCACGTGAGAGCCGTGGACACTGTTATATGGAACTGATCGAGAAGGACGCTCGTGGCAATGTTCCCATTGCACGTGCTCGCCGCGTTGGCATAACGTGGGCGGAGATACAGCCTTCTTTCATCAAGATAACGGGTCAGACGATCCATGCAGGTATGAAAGTTATGTTGCTTGTGCACGCTCAGTTCCATCCTCAATATGGGTTTTTCTTGGATTGTAGATGACATCAATCCCGAGTTTACCATGGGCGACATGATGCGCAAACGACAGGAGATTATCCGACAGCTAAGGGCAGAAGGCGTCTATGACTTGCAACGCGAATTGTGCTTGTCGATGTTTGCTCAACGCATAGCCGTCATCTCCTCCGAGACAGCAGCAGGTTATGGCGACTTTTGCAATCAGTTACTTCATAACGAGTTTGGGCTTGCCTTTGATGTAGAACTGTTCCCCGCAGTGATGCAAGGAGACCAGGTTGAACAGAGCATTATCAATGCTTTGAACCCTAATTAACGAACGGGAAGAGGATTTCGATTGCGTTGTTATCATCCGAGGAGGCGGTGCGACAGCCGATTTGAGTGGTTTTCGACACCTTGAATCTGGCGGAGAATGTGGCGAACTTCCCACCCCGATAATCACAGGAATTGGTCACGAACGTGACGAGAGTGTGCTGGATATGGTTTCATTCATGCGTGTGAAAACCCCAACAGCAGCTGCCGCTTACCTCATCAATCAGTTGGCTGCGACGCTGGCAAGGGTTGAGAGCGCACAAGCAAGCATTGTTGAGGCTGTTCAACGCAGGTTAGAACGGGAGAAGATGCACATACAACACATTGCAACTCACATCCCCATGCTCTTTTTCCGTGGTGCGTACTCAACAGGAAGCACGGCTCGATAGTCTTGCACAAAGGTTGGTGAATAGGATGAAGGAAAGGCTTTTCAAAGCCCGTTACGACCTTGATTCGATGATGCGATATGCTATTCCCACCCTTGTAGGACGCCTTTTCTAACGAGCAACGTCGCATAGATATGCTCGCTCAACGTGCCCAACTGATGGATCCGAAGTTGCTTTTAAGTCGAGGATATAGCATTACCTTACACAATGGGAAAGGTTGTTCGCAATGCCTCACAGCTGAAGGCTGAGACGTTATCACCACTCGCTTTGAGCAAGGAGAGGTGGAGAGTGTGTGAAGAAATAGCTCGAAGGAACCCTTTAAACCCTTTAATACAATCAAGAAGATGAAAGAAATGAAATATGAAGACGCCGTTCAGCAACTCGAGAGCATAGTTGACAAGATGGAACGAGGCGAACTCGATGTTGATTCAATGGCTGCTCAACTGAAGCAAGCACAGGCACTTGTGAAGCTGTGTAAGCAGAAGCTCAAGCACACCGATGATGAGATTCAGAAGCTGTTAGCCAATCAGTAGCAATAAAGCAAACGATAGGTTACAGGGAAAGATAAATTTGTTTACTTTTGCATTAGGCTATGGCAGGATGCAATTAAATACTTATATGATATGAAAGATATAGATTGGAAGAGTTTGACATTCGGTTATCTACGCACCGACTACAATGTTCGTTGTTATTACCGAGATGGTAAGTGGGGCGAAGTAGAGGTCTGTTCGGATGAGTACTTGAAGTTACACATGGCTGCAACGTGCCTTCACTATGGTCAAGAAGCATTCGAGGGACTGAAGGCTTACCGCTGTCCTGATGGCAAGGTACGCATCTTCCGAGCAGAAGAAAACGCCGCTCGATTTGCAGAACACAGCCCGTGGTATTGTCATGCCAGAGGTTCCGACCGAGCTATTCGTTGATATGGTGAAGAAGGTGGTACGCCTCAATCAAGAGTACATCCCACCTTATGAGAGTGGAGCAACGCTCATCTGCGCCCGTTACTATTTGGTATTACAGCAGGCGTGGGCGTTCGTCCAGCAACAGAATATTGTTTCTGATCTTTTGCCACACCAGTAGGTCCTTACTTCAAAGGCGGTTTCTCTTCCAATCCCTACGTCATTGTGCGTGACGTGGATCGTGCTGCTCCACTGGGAACAGGTATGTTTAAGGTGGGAGGAAACTATGCCGCTTCATTGAGAGCCAATAAGATGGCGCATGAAAAAGGGTATGCTTCGGAGTTCTATCTGGACGCTAAAGAGAAGAAATATGTTGATGAGTGCGGTGCAGCTAACTTCTTCGGAATCAAGAATAACACCTATGTTACGCCGAAGTCAACGTCTATCTTACCTTCAATCACTAATAAGAGTCTCATGCAGATAGCCGAAGACTTGGGCATGAAAGTCGAACGCCGACCTATTGCGGAGGATGAGTTAGACAGCTTCGAAGAGGCTGGTGCATGTGGTACTGCAGCTGTTATCTCACCTATTTCACACCTTGATGACTTGGAGACAGGCAAGGTTTACAACTTTGAGATAAGCCTCGACCATGGTCAACAAAGCTCTATGAGACCCTTCTGAGGCATCCAATATGGTACGATCGAAGACAAACATGGATGGACAACAGTCGTTATTGAGTAAGCAAGAAGGGCGTTATTTAGATATATAATCAGTCTATTGATAGGATCCGTCGTAAGCAACATTTAGTATACAAGATATTTGGTGTTGTGGTGAGAAAGTGGTACTTTTGCAGATCGGAATTATTATAAACGACTGATACAAACAAAGGTTTATTTATAATAGAAAGGCATAACAATGAGTATTACAAGTAAGATGCAAGATGCATTCAACACGCAGATCATAGCTAGAAACTGTATTCATCTAATCTCTATCTCCAGATGGCTTGCTGGTTCCGTAAAGAGGGCTGGAAGGGCTTCTCAGTTGGATGTACAAGCAGGCAGAAGAGGAGCGTTCACATGCCATGGACATGGCTCAGTTCATTCTACATCGTGGTGGTGAGGTTGTGTTGACAGCGATAGATGCAGTCAAGACAAGCTGGTCTGATCCTAAAGAAGTATTCGTTGACACATTGGCACATGAGCAGAAAGTAACTGAACTCTATCAATCGCTTGGCTGATGTAGCAGATGAGGAAAAAGGATCGCGCATCGCAGAACTTCATCGCAAAAATACATCGATGAGCAGGTTGAAGAGGAGCGTAATGTACAAGACATACTCGATTCCTTCTCTCACTTGTCAAGCCATGCTATTGCACACATCGATAGCAAGTTAGGTGATCGCAAGTAATTTTTAGACTCCACCTAACCTCCTCCAGGGGAGAGAAGACCTCACTTCAGCCCCTCTCCGAATGGAGAGGGAGTAGATAGCATTATTTGCAAAACAAAGAGGGCATTTCTTCGATATGAAGAGACGCCCTTTTCATAGTAGGAAACGCCCTCTTCAAAGCGAAGAAGGCGTTTCTTTGTTTTTAGTTCTGCTATTCCAGCTAACGAGGTATTGCCTCGCTACACTGAAACTATGTGACACATAGCATTTTAGTAAACCCTTACATCAAACAGAACTAATCTATAATTTTTGAATTGTGAATTATGAATTTTTGAATTACACGTGGGCGTGAGCTTCTGTGATTCCCATGTTCCTTTAGGAACTCTGTGTCGCTCTTTAGGCTTCGTGCCATCCGTGTATTCCGTGTTAAGAAAAGCCTTCCCCGCCCCTCTCCGAATGGAGAGGGGAGTAATATATTGTTTTCCACAGAACAAGCAACTCGTCAACTTGTTAACCAGTCTACTTATCCACTCTACCTAATCATAATTTTGAATTATGAACTTTGAATTTTGAATTAAAGAGGAGCCTCTCCTGTATAGAACTTAATCAATCGGGTGATGGCTTGGGTGCATGCCGGACAGAACTCGGGATGGGCATTTGTGCGCATACGACAGTCTGGATAGGAACGGTAAACACCGTGTTGAGCATAGCCAGCAGGCTCGTATGCACCCACTTTCCACTTATCTCTACGTGCGTTCGGCTTATCTAAGTCGGTTGGTTCGGGCGTCGGTAATGGAGTCTTCTTATCGATCATTCCTTCCCACTTGTTGTGGAAGTCGACCAGAGTTGTTAGGTTCGGTTCCCACGGTTCGACGTCTTTTGGATACATGTTAATCTCCTCTTTGGCATAAGCATACTCATCGCCGAGACCCGCAAAAGAGTGTCCAAACTCATGAACAACCACTGGTTTGAAGTAAGCGTGATGTGCCATTGATAGGTTGTAAGAGTTCAGAAATACCGCCACCACCGTACTTCTCCGTGTTTACCAATACGATGATGTGCTCGTAAGGTGTACCCGCCAGCCAGTTGTGGAGGTCTTTGAGGTGGAGAGTAGTGAGGTATCTGTCACTATAGAAAGTGTCGAAATGTGAGTGAAGAGCCGTGTTCTTCCATATACCCTTTCGATGGTTCGGACGTCCCGCTATCAACGGATGGAGCCTTGACAGCCACGATATTGAATCGAGAACGCAGCGATTTGAAAGGCTCGTGAGCGAAGGGGCTTCCATCGCAATGCGACAATCCTTTATAAAGGTGGGCATCTCGGTCTCGGTGTAACCCTCCGCAATGTACGCAATGTGTATGCAGTGCAAGGATCGGCAGCCTGTTGCAAGGTTTCATAAGGTGTGACATTACGCTCACTGATGTGCCGGATGAGTATATCCCGTGGTGCAACGGTGTGCGTCATGCGGTTAGTAACCTCGCGCCGGTTGTTCCTTAGTTCGATAGTTACATCTGCCGTGTCCTTTGGATAAGGTACGAGAAAGACATTCTCAAACGATTTCTTGCTATCACCCTGCGCCTCGTCGTAGGTGAGCCACTCCTGAAATAAGGTGGAGAAAGAGTTTCGATAGATCACTTTCTGCGTGTGATGATCACGCACAATGACCTGTCCATTGCCCTCAACAGGCACTTCGGCGAGTCGTTCGTGCTTGCCATACCAATGTGGGATACGTGATAGTTCGTCCACAGCGATGGTCTGCTCTTTCGCATTCCCAGCGAAGATGTAATCCAAACGCAGCGTTGCATCCTCGAAATAATGGTTGAAATCCTGCGCAAAGGCACCCATCGAGAGTGCGAGGAGTAAGGTAGTAATGACTTTTCTCATAGGTCTTGAAAATTGGTTAGAGTTGTTTTTTATCTTTCTCCAGATAGTTATCATCTGTTCAACATTATATATCTATCATTTGCAAAGTTATAAATAATTAATGATAATAACCATCAAGAAGGAGTTATTAATTTATCATTCATCATTCAAAGTCCATAGCTATGATTATTATTGAGAGTTGTGAGCTGTGCTGTTATGGTTTATTTTGATACCAAAGAGAACTTAAAAGGTAGAATAGAGGTTTCTACATGGTTCTTTCCTGTTATTTTAGATTCTGGAAGATAGTGGGAGAGTGTTAAGATGAAATAGTCTCAGGATGAGAAAGTGTTTACGGAATAGAGAGGAGTTTTATTTTGCTGTCACTACTGTCATTGTGCTTCTGTATAAACCATTGATAATGAATGAAATAACGTAAATGTTAAAACTGACAGCAAACTGAATTAAAAATAAATAGGGATTTTTGAAATCCTTTCTATAAAAGTATATATATAAAAGATATATGCAATTAGTAATAAAAATACGGTTTTTATCATTACCGTTCACTTTCTATTTAACAAATATTATGCCTATATTTGCAAACATGTTTAACCTGTGGTAATGAACCTCCATAGGAAAACTAAGAACCATCCAATATCACAAAGAAAGCAAGCTTTAAGCTCGTTCTAATAGCCAAACCAAGTCGTATCAAAGATAATAATCAACCTGAATAATTACATTTATGAAACTAAGAACGTGGATGTTTATCCTATTTCTGTTCACTGGATTAAGCTCTGCCTTTAGCCCAGTCTATAACAGTAAAGGGTAACATTGTAGATGAGAATGGGGAAGCCTTACCGGGCGTAAGTATTATCCCTAAGTCAGCACCTAAGTCGGGTATTGTGTCGGACATAGACGGTTCGTTTACCCTAAACGTGCGTAGTGGTGAGAAGTTAACATTCAGTTTTGTGGGCTACAACAGCGTTGAACGCACCGCAGCTCACAAATGAATATCAAGATGGAACCCACTGAGCAAATGATGAATGACGTTGTTGTCGTTGGTTACATGGAACGAAAAGTTGCCAACACATCGGCATCTGTAATCAAAGTTGGTGCTAAAGGATCTTGAGATGAAACCTGTTGCTAACCCCTTGGATGCCGTGCAGGGTAAGGTGAGCGGACTACAAGTCTTCTCCTCTTCCGGTGAACCTTCTGCACGCCTATCTATGGCTCTTCACGGGCAAGGATCGCTTGGTGCGGGTACTGGTCTATTGGTTATCATGGATGGAATGCAGGTCAGTATGGCTGTGTTGCAAGCAATGAATCCTAATGATATTGAGAGCGTGCAGTTCCTCAAAGATGCTGCTGCAACCTCTATCTATGGTGCTCGTGCAGCCAATGGTGTTATGTATGTAACTACGAAAAGAGGGCGCACCGAGACTCGTCCCAGTATAAATGTTCGTGCGCAATATGCGGTCTCTTCACTTGCAAATACCGATTACTTCGATCAGTTGATGACGGGTCCTGAACTGCTAAGATACTATGAAGAAACAGGCATATATACGCCTCAAGAGGTTGCAACCTTTAAAGAGAAATACTTCAAAGAAACCGACTTTCAATGGTATAAATACGTTTATCAATCAGCTCCAATGTACACAGCTGATGTCTCTGTATCTGGTGGAAACACGGGCGTAAGATACTATCTTTCAGGTGGAGCACTCAGTCAGGATGGTTTGAGAATGGGCTCCAGTTATAAAAAGGTGTTCGGTCGTATCAACCTTGATGCGAAGTTGAATGATTGGGTAAGAGCCAATATTAACACCCAAGTATCATACGATGCTACACGCGTATCTCCCTTTGGTAACAACAATGCAGTTGGTGGTGGACTGGCAGCAATGAATGCTCCTTTCGCCTCACCTTACGATCCTAATACAGGCAAAGAACTGGTGCGTGTTCCTTTATTAGACATCGCCACACCTTCACATGTTATTGAAACGAACCCTGCGAAGACGAATAATTTCATCCTATCTACCAATGGTAATCTTACTATTACACCTATTAAGAACCTCACCTTACGCTCTTTAATAGGATTGGAGCTCGATTATGGTAATAGTCGTTCACGTACCCTTCCAAGCTATTATCGTGCTTACGGTAATGGAAGTTCCGAACGTTCGTTCTCAATGGCATCGAATATTACCATCACCAATACGGCTTCGTATAATATGACCTTTGGTGATCATCACCTGACAACACTGCTCGGACATGAATACACCAACTATAAGGATGATGGCTTCTCGGCTGCTGGTTCAGGCATACTGGACGATCGTCTCTACTTGCTTAACAATGCAACTAAGAATAAGAACATCGGTGAGGACACGAATGGATACGCTTTCTTGTCATTCTTCACACAGTTGTCTTACGATTTCTCCGAGCGTTACTTCGTTGATCTTGTCCTACGTAACGATGCCTCTTCACGCTTCGGCAAGAACAAGCGAAACGGTCTTTTCTGGTCATTGGGACTGTTATGGAAAGCAAAGAAAGAGAAGTTCTTGCAAGATGTGGCATGGTTGAATGACTTAGACATAAAGGCGAGCTACGGTACTCAAGGTAACTCTTCTATTCCGCCATATAGCACTTCAGCTTATGCAGGAAAGGTCGGTCAGAAGAAGGGAGACATGAGTCTTGGCTTCATAAGTCTGGGTAATCCCGACCTTGGATGGGAGCATCAAAGCAAGTTCACAGTGGGTGTGAAGACTCGTATTCTCAATCGTTTAGACTTGAATGTGGAGTATTATAATCGTGTAACAAGCGATATGCTCTTTGAAGTTCCTCTACCTTATACATCTGGTTTAACAGTTGGTAGTGCTGGTTATCCTACTCGTTACGAGAATGCAGGACGCTATCTGAACCAAGGTATCGACCTCCAGTTAAATGTAGACATCCTACGCGGACGCGACTGGGGAGTATCAGCTAATGCGAACCTCAACTATAATAAGGATAAAGTTCTCGAACTCTTCGAGGGTAGGCAATCATGGCAAGAACCAGGCGGACAGCTCTCTTACGTTGTTGGAAAACCTGTTCAATTCGTCTTACCATTATATAAAGGTGTGAATCCTGATACTGGTGTGCCTGAATGGTATCGCCCGGGAGCAGACAAAAACAAGCCTCATCGTGATGATAAGGACGTGGTTAACGAGTGGTCAAGTTCGCTGAATCAGAACACAGGAGTTGATGCTTACACTCCATTCACTGGTGGTTGGGGTATCTCGGCATACTGGAAAGGCTTTTATCTGAACGCTGACTTCTTCTTTGCATTAGGTAAACACATGATCTCAATGGATAAGCAATTCTATGAGAATGACTACTTTGTTCGTGACAAGAAAGATAATTTCAATGGTTCAAGAAGGCTCTTCGACTATTGGAAACAACCAGGAGATAAGACGGAATTTCCGTCTCTTGCATGGGTTCGTGACCCTTCACACCAGAGCACTTATTTAGACTCGAAGATGCTGGAAAACGCTTCTTTCATGCGCTTAAAGAACTTCACTCTGGGCTATGAGTTACCTCGCAGAATGCTTGGACAGCAAAAGGTTATACGTTCAGCAAAGGTATTCTTCACAGGTCGTAACCTATTAACATTTACGAAGTTCCGTGGTATTGACCCTGAAGTAAACCGCAACGTCTCTTATGGAGTGAACCCTAATACAAAACAGATGAGCGTTGGAGTGGAACTTGGTCTCTAACAATAACATAAAAAAATGAGTATCTATATGAAAAGAACAAAGATATTATTTTTGGGCAATCGCACTCTTGTTTACGTTGCAAGCATGCGACTTGGATCGTGATCCTGCTAACTACATAGACTATGGAAAGTCGTATCGCAACATGCAGGATGCCAAGAAGTGGGATAATGGAATATACTCAACTCTACGTGGAAAGTTCGGTGGTGGATATGTTATTCCACAAGAGGCTCAAGCAGACATGCTTAATGCGCACGCCGCTTTCGGCAACCTTTATGGTGAGTTCCATGGGTGGACTATCAAGCCAGAGAGTGCTGTTTTGCAGGAGTTATACCACTCTTATTATGCAGCACTCATCGATGCAAACGTTGTCTTGAAGCTGTTACCAAAAGATGGAGGTGAGCAGTGATGAACAGGTACAAAGGAATCATTTTCTTGGTGATGCCTACTTTGCTCGTGCCTTTTATCACTTCAATTTAGCCTTACGTTGGGGTATGATTTACGATAAAAATACGGCTGATAAGGATCTTGGAGTGGTATTCGCGACAGAGCCTGGATCAATTGATAAACCGAAAAGAGCTACTAATGCAGACACATATAAGCTCATCCTTGCAGACTTGCATAAGGCTGATTCTCTTCTAAATGACGTTGCCGTCGTACAAGGAAATACGGAGATTAGTGCTGATGCAGTTAAAGCTTTGCGTGCAAGAGTGTACCTTTATATGGGAGACATGACAAATGCTTATACCGAGGCTAAGCAACTAATCGACCGCGGAACATACCCTCTCATTACTCCTTATTATGGTCAATTGGATGCTAACAATAAGGTGGATCCACGCAAAGATGCCTTTGCGCAGATGTGGTTCTACGATAATGGTATGGAACAAATATGGCAACCTTTCGTGGACAAAGAGAATGAGATTGCCACAACAACAGGTTTCTACGGGGCTGACTTGTCTACTGCCACATATTGGGATAATCAACATGATGCAAGTAAGATAGGCGATTACAACAAGCCTGCCTACGTACCAACTCGGGAGGTTATCAACGATCTCTTTACAGGCGAGAACGACCACCGTGCACAGGTTCTATTCGAGTTCGTCCATACGACAGTCAATGATATGAATGCCTCAACTCAGCTCTATGTCATATCGAAGTTCAAAGGTAATCCTAACTACGCAACACTCAATAGCACGCATTGGGGTGGTTATGTGCCTAATGGGAATCAAGCTCCAAAGCCATTCCGAATTGCCGAACAATATCTCATTGTAGCTGAGGCTGCATACGACTTTAGGCAATATCAGTGATGCACAAAACTATCTTAATCAATTGCGCAGATCACGTGGTTTAGATCCAACAACCCTCACGGGCGATGCTCTATATAAAGAGATAAAGAATGAGCGAGCACGTGAGTTGGCTTATGAAGGCTTCCGCCTCTGGGACTTGAGACGCTGGAAACAAGGCGTAAAGAAGCGTACTTTCCAAGGAAGAGAGAATTATTACAAGGTACCAGCAGCATTCTATGCAGGCGGATATAAGGTCGACATACAACCAGACAACTATATGTTTGTATGGCCATTACCTAAGAATGAGACCTTAATAAATACCAACCTCTTACCCTAACCCAGGATGGGGAGATAAATAGATAACGCATAATTAAAAAAGAAACACTATGTATAAGAGAATAAAAATATGGGCATTCTTAGCAATAGCAGTCTTAGCCGTCGCATGCCAAAAGGATCTTGTCTTAGGAGGGACTGAGCGTATTGTCTTAGGTGAATCAACCGCAGTAACGCTTGTACAAGAGGGTGAGACGAAACTTGTTGATGTCTCTTCTTTAGGCGATGATTGGCAGATTGAGAATGAGGCACACAATGCCTGGCTCACAGCAAATCGAAGAGGAACAACCTTAGAGTTAACTGCTACAGCCAATAATGATGCTGACGAACGTCACACAGAGGTTACTATTGCGACTCCAACAAGCAAACGGACGATTACTGTGACACAATTCGGAACAGACCCAACGATTGCTGTTGAGGGCGGTACTGGTACGCTAATCCTCAATCATGAGGCACATACAGGAGTGGAGGTAAAGGTTATCTCCAATTCAGATAATTGGACAGTTGAACAGTTAGACAAGGCTACCAACAACTGGCTTAGCTATGACGTTGACCTCAAACAACGCAAGTTAACACTCAACCTCACCGCTATTGAGCGTAACAGCCAATGGGCACAGACCAGCCGAAGTGAGAAGCTATTCCTATCCAATGGCAATAAGCATTACGAGTTAACTGTTATGCAGAATGGGTACGTTCAGTTCCAGTTACCAGTGTGGGATTTCGATAACTTCGATATCAATAAGGTAATAGCAATGGAGCCAGAAAGGCATAATCTCCGTGATAAAGCATTTGAGATTGACTCGCTCTTACCCTATCATCAGGATCAAAAGAAGGTGTTTACGGTATTCCATTCACCAGGTGAACAGGCTCCACACATCCTCTATCAGCAGAAGAACAGTGGTACGGATATGTATTGCGCATGGCTTAAAGCACCCAAAGGTAAGCTATTCCAACAAGACTCATACGAGCCTTGGTTAAAGCAAAATAACTTCAAATTAGGTAACAAGCAACGCCTTGATACAGAGTCACAGTATTTTAATGAAGAGATAGATAAGACCCGTCTCATTACGATTTATAACTCTGTTGACAACTTCAAGATGGCTGGTGGTATCTTTAGAAGTGCCTGCATGAAGTATCTCGAAACGCCTAATAGCTTGAAACTCAATAGTAATGGTAAGGCGGAAACATTCCCTGTCTTCCCTTCTGATTACCTACATAATAAGGCGTTCAAACTCGATCAGGTGGTTGCGTTCGAGCGTCAACGTGGTATGAAACCAGACTATAACAACCAGTTTAATTCAGAGAACGTAACAGCCACAACAGAGGATCCGCTCTGTCGTTACTCACGCTTAATATTTGTGCCAGAGAACGAGAGTTACGAGCCTGGAACATTAGCTTATGTTATCTACTTCTTTAATTGGCAAGGTATCACGGAAGAAGATATTGATGCTGGATTAGTCAAAGATAAAGACCTTAGTGGTACTGTTGGTTCATGTCAAGTGTTCTATCAGGGAGGTGATGTCTTCTACAATCGTGAGGAGCAAGGAACGCCTGGTGTATATACTTGTATGAATATTCTATACCGTTCAGCACACGCCGTGCGGTTGAAGACAAGGGTTACAGCCTATTCAGAGAGGCAAGTGGTGGATTCGCAACTTTCTATCGCGGCAGTGAGAATCTGATAGACCTTCGCCCGCAAGAGAGCCGTACTGTCATCACTTACTACAAGAGTAAGCACTATGTAGACTTAATTAAGAAGAACCTTAACTATTAGACTTTACGCACAATGAAAAAGTTTAGAAATATATATCTAACGAGTTATTAGTGGCTCTCATCGCTGGACTCTGTACGTCCTGTCACGATGATATGCTTGAGTCAAGCAATCAACAGACAACTACAAAGCCCTCCGATGACAGCTTCCCATGGGAACCCGGCATGGCTTATATCAAGTTAAAAGCAAGCGTATCACCCACTACACGCACAGCAACTCAGAGTGTTACACGTGCCGCCATACTTGATGATGCAACCGTGAAAGTCGAACAGGTGTTTGACATGACGAATGAGTATGCAAACCTCAAGAGGGCTCGTGGCTTGGATAGATGGTTCGTTGTCAAGTTCGACAAAGATAAAAATGTAACCGAAGTGATTAATGAACTCAAGCGCGACCCAGCAATTGAAAAGGTACACGGAAGCATTCCTATTGTCCCTTCAGAAGTGACTTACACTCCTGCTACACGCTCTCCTATCAATCCAAGAAGACTTCGTGATGCCAATGACGGACAAGGTCCTCTCTCTTTCAGTGACCCTTACTTGAAATATCAATGGCATTACAGCACGACCATAGAACAATATCAAATGTTCCAACCTGGGGCTGATATAGACCTTTTCCCTGCTTGGCAGAAAGAAACGGGAGACCCACATGTAGTCGTAGCTGTGATGGATTCGCGTATAGACTTCACACATGAAGACCTTGAAGGAGCAGCTTGGCAAGGTAAAGACCCTAAAACAGGAGAGACCATCCATGGGCGTAACTTCGGGCAGAAGAGACCGGTCAAGACAATCCGAATCATATCATTGCAGGTGCTCATGGTACCCACGTAGCTGGTACCATCGCTGCTCGTAACAACAACGGAATCGGAGTTTGCGGTATTGCCGGTGGTAATGGTGATGCCAATTCGGGCGTCCGCTTGATGAGTTGTGAGATCTATGGGCATGACGGAACGACGGAGACTGCAACGACAAAGTACATTGTTAAGGCGTTTGAATTTGCTGCCGAGAATGGTGCATCAGTAATGAACTGTTCTTGGGGATACGCTTTCGACCGTAAGAAATACCTTAATAATGAGAACTTCCAAACCATCTTCAAGAATCAATTCGACCTACTGAAAGATGGCATCAATTACTTTACTGACGTTGCTGGATGCGATAAAGACGGAAAGAAGAAACCTGATGCTTATATGAAAGGTGGTCTCATCTTCTTTGCTTCGGGTAATGACTCTCAATATGACATTGATATGATTCCGGCCTCTTATAATCGTGTAGTAGCGGTTGGAGCAATCAATAGTCTCGGTGTGCCAACAGCCCATATGAACAAGGGACCATGGGTCGATGTACTTGCTCCCGGTGGTACAACTGATGCTGGATCAGTCAATCAGGGCGTATTGAGCACGGTGCCTAGTGACTATGAATCAGGCATGACTGGTCCCTATCCTAATACTGACTTTACGCTGCCCTCTGACCATAAGTATGCCTTTGCGCAAGGTACTTCTATGGCGACACCACACGTTACGGGCATTGCAGCTCTTGTAGTATCTAAGTTCGGAAAGACGAATCCTAACTTCACAAATGAGGATCTTCGGCGTCGCATCTTAGGTGCTCTTAAAGCCAAGAGTCCCTATGAGGTAAAGACGGATGCGAACTTAGCTGGAAAGATGGGGCTCGGTTACATCGATGCGCTCTATGCGCTTTCTGACCCAGAGACAGAGGCTCCTGAAGCTCCATCTATCACTGTCACCGACTACTCTTCACATGCTACAAAGGGTTATTACGATGCTAACATCGCATGGAATGTGACGGCTGATAATGATGCTCTAAACGATGAGCACACAGCCTTTGCATACGATATTCAACTCTTCAAGAAGTCTGATTTAAGTACTCCCGTACAGTCTTTTACACGCTTCTCTTATAACATGTCTGTCGGAACAGAGATGCAGCAAGAGTTTACAGGACTGGAGACTGACATGGATTATGTCGTTAAGATGATTGCTCGCGACCGCTTCAACAATCGTTCGGCAGAGGTATCAACGAGCTTTAAAACACGTCTGAACCATGCTCCAATATTCACAGATATGATTGAAAAGAACCTTCGCTTACTTGATACACAGGCTTTCTATCATAAGATGTTACCAGTGAAAGATGAGGATGGGCACACTTGGACGTACACTACAACAGCACTTCCTCAAGGCGTAGAGCTAAAGCGTATCGGTGATACTTTCGACTTGCTCATTAAGGTAGGAGCACAGGGTAAATATCAGTTTGATATCACGCTCACCGATCAACTGGGTGGTAAAACAACGCAAACAATCGCTTATGAGATCGTTGCTCACACTGCCCCGAACTTACAAGACCTATTGGTGACATCTCGTTGTTTGCGAATGGCGAAGCACTCAACCTTGATCTTGCTCACGTATTCACTGCTTCAAGCGGACAAGCAATGCACTTCACCGTTACTTCCGACAATGAACAAGTGGCAAAGGTGGCTGTTAATGGAACCAAGTTAACCGTCACCCCGGGACAGAAAGGACTTGCGAAACTCACCATCACAGCCATTGATGGCGGCAGACGAACAACCACTTCGGCTCTCGTCCGAGTGACTGATAAGAATGCACCAGACGTTCACGTCATTTATCCAAACCTGCACATAGTTACATCAAAGCCCTTATGCGCAGTAATGTAACTAAGGTTAAAGCCATCGTAACATCGCTTCATGGGCAGAAACTCATCGATCAGACGATGACGCCGGATAGCCGAACTCATGAAATAACGATCGGTATCGACCGCCTCGCACCGGGTACTTATTACCTCTTGCTAACGACGGATCGCCTAACAAGTAAGCACGTTTTTATAAAGAAATAATCGGTAACTTATGAAGAAGATAACAATAGTTCTTCTCGTCTTGAGTATGGGTATGACGATGAAGACAGCCGCACAGAGTAGGATTATACCTGTACTCGAATCCAACCCGAACGCTCGCACGGAGGCGATGGGTGGTGCACTGCTTGGCAACACGAGCCAGATGCACATTTATACCAACCCTGCTGCCTTCACTTATGGCGATAAGCAGTTCTCCATTGATGCGTCAATAGCAGGACAGCCAAAGACAGATGAGGGGCGACTCATGCAATATAACCTCGCTACGGGGTATCAGTTTAAAAACCATTCAGCACTCATGGCGGGTGTGAGGTACATGGGTGGACTGACCATACAACCGATAGCTGCAATGGGCGGAACGAAAGAGATAAAGCCTTATGACCTTGCGCTCGATCTCGGTTATTCGTTTCCTATAACAAAGGAAGTGGCTGTCTATGCCACAGCAACCTATGCTCGTACCCATGCCGAAACGAGTGCTAACGCTTTAGCTTTCAGTGTGGGAGCTGCTTATCAAACGGACTTCAACCTCGCAAAGGATATGCCAACGAAATTAACAGTGGGCGCACGATTGATGGACTTCGGCAAAGATGTGAAGTTTGACAACACTGGTATTCCTCAAAGTCTGCCCACTTCTCTTGTCATAGGAGGCGATTGGAGCGTAGGAGTTGCACCTAAACATGCGCTTACTTACGCCCTCTCGTATCGCTATTTCACACCGAAAGATGCGCACGAAACCCTCGTGGGAACTGGTTTGGAGTACACTTACAACCGTATAGTGTCTGCCCGTGTAGGCTATCAGCATGCTGACAAAGGGTCGGATGCGTTCACCTTTGGTGCTGGGGGGCAATGGGCTGGCTTCAAACTGGATATTGCTTATCGACAAGCCTTTAAGCACTATGGTGTTAATGGACTAATCGTTGGACTTGGTTATAGCTTCTAATTAGCTCAAATAAGCCTATCAATCAGAAATTATATGTGCTTATTTTCAATCAATATAGCATGTATAGCATAGATAAAATAATAACCTCTAATGATTTAATAGGATAATTCTTATAAATCAAAGCAAGGCTCTTCTCCATGCGAGAAGAGCCTTGCTTCATATTGAAGGAAGCCTCTCTTCGATGTGAAAAAGCATCAAAAAGAAATGGAGATAAGCGATGATACACGTTATAGAAAACTATATTTTTGTATCTTTTCCAATGCTATTGCTTGCCAGTTCTGATAATTTTATTACCTTTGCAAACAGCGTATAGGAGACTATAAGAGACGATGAAAAAGATTGCTTCTGACTGATTTCCTCTCATTTAATAATCATTTAATAAAGACAAAGAAAGTGGATTCTGCATACAATAAACTTATCGCTTTGGGCATTCGCCCATCTATCCAACGCGTTGCAATTATGAAGTATTTGCAGGCTCATCACACACACCCTACGGTCGAAGATGTGTTCTTGGCGTTGAAGAAGCAGCTCCCAACTGTAAGTCGAACAACGGTTTACAATACCCTTCGTATGCTGTCCGAACACCATGCCGCATCGATGATCACCATTGATGAACATCGTGTTTGTTATGATGGAGTGACCGATCCTCATGCTCACTTCTTCTGCAAGCGTTGCGAGAAGGTATTCGACTTCGAAGCTATGGAAATGCCTCGTTATACGGGTGAGATCGGTAAAGGTTTCCGCATTGACGATACCCAACTATATTATAAGGGAATCTGTCCAGCATGCCTAAAGGCTATGGAAGAGGACAAACGAGTAAGCTAATAGGTGCTTAACTCAATGATTATCGGGAGCTAATTTACTGGTTTTCTCTATCGTGAGAAGTCGTCTAAGAAGAAAGGTTCTGACGCCCTCCATGCTACCATCCATGGGATGGCTAAGGATCAGGTGCGCTATACTGCAGGCTCTATTGAGCTTGTACAACTGTTACTTTAGATCATATTCCCAGCTCTTTTCTCATCGTTTAATGGAATTAAATAAAATAAGGATACATTCAGATTCTACCGAGTGTGTCCTTTCTTTTTAAAGGCTCTTTTTAAATTCAAAATACACCCTTCAACGTTCGGGTCAAAGCCTCCCTAAATCCCTCTGAAGCAAATAGATGAGGCGTCGGATTGTTTGAAAATACTGCTACTATTTTGTACCTTTGCACTTAGTAAACAATATGAGCATCATAATAAGGGGATTTAGCAAAGCAAAATAAGTATGAAACGCACCTTAATAGATAATCTCATAAAGCCGATAGAAAGGAATTCTCTTTTCTTCGTGTTTATGTTGTTAGTAGGAGCCATTATGAATGTAAGCCATCGTAACATATTTGGTTATGTGGAACTGACGGCTGATGTATATTTCATTTGCTTCTTGTTGAACCTTTCCCCACGAGTATTACATCACGGATTGCAGGTAATGTTGAGCTGTATCGTTTATGTGATAGCCATAATAGATGCCTGTTGCAAGACCCTTTTCGATACTCCTATTACACCGACCATGGTTCTTTTAGCTCAAGAAACTACTGGTAGGGAGGCAACGGAGTTCTTCTCTCAATATCTTAAACCAGAGCTGTTATATTCTGTAGCTGACGTAATTGTCTTACTCGCAGTTTGCCATGCTGTTATGGTTATAAGGAAGGTGAAGATTCCAACCTATTATCTAAAAGCAACCTTTCATCGCCTCAGCTTTGATGTTAACACTTGTAATAGGGGCATGTCTAGCGTTTATGATAAAAGTACAACTCTATTCTTCTAAGAACTTGTCGGAACTGGAAGCAGCTGTAACTAACGGCTTTGCACACATTTACCATCCTGTTGAACGCATTGTATATGGGCTTTACTCTAATCGTTTAATAGCAAAGCAGGTGGATGGAGTGATTATAGCTAATAGACAGATAAGGGTAAATTCATGCGAATTTACGTCCCCCATCATCGTACTTATCATAGGTGAGAGTGCCAATCGGCACCATTCTCAATTGTACGGCTACCCTCTTTCAACAACACCTCGCCAACTTGCTCTGATGAAAGGAAAGGATTCATTAGCTGTATTTACCGATGTTGTCTCCCCTTGGAATCTAACAAGTAGAGTATTCAAGCAGATATTTTCTTTACAATCTGTTGGTGTAAAAGGCGATTGGAGCAACTACACTCTCTTCCCAGCAGTATTTAAGAAAGCTGGTTATCACGTCAGTTTCTTATCAAACCAATTCCCGTATGGAATCAACTACACACCCGATTGGACGAATAATCTTTCTGGTGGCTTCTTCTTAAACCACCCACAACTGAACAAGCAGATGTTTGATTACAGGAATACTAATATCCATGAATATGATGAGAACTCTTAAATGACTATAAAAACATAGGTATTAAAGAGAAGTCACAACTGATTATCTTTCATCTTTTAGGGCAGCATTTCCAATATTCATTACGCTGTAAAAGCTAATATGAAGAGGTTCGGAACAAATGATTATCCACGTACTGATCTTACAAAGGAAGAGAAACAAACCATTGCAGATTACGATAATGCAACCCTTTACAATGATTATGTATTAAGTAAGATAATCGAACAATTCAAAGACAAGGAGGCTATTGTTATCTATCTGTCTGACCATGGAGAAGATTGTTATGGTAAAGATGCGCAGATGGCAGGCAGACTAACTGAAGCCGAACAAATCGATATCAAAAAGTATCACGAGGAGTTTGAGATTCCTTTCTGGATATGGTGTTCAACAACTTACAGGCGTAAACATCATAAAATCTTCATAGAAACTCTGCAAGCTCGAAACAATAAGTTTATGACTGATGACCTCCCACACCTACTATTCTATTTAGCTGGAATAAAAACAAAAGACTATAAAGCAGAGCGAAATCTCATCTCTCCGTACTTTAACAATGCTCGCCACCGCCTTGTCTTGCGGAACATTGACTATGATCAGACTTTAGCACAGATAGCAATAGAAGAGTTTTAGTTTTGTTTTTAGTTGCTGTCACTTTTTAACACTTCATGCAAACTCCACATTATAAGCCACTTACAATGTGACAGTACATGACAGCAGTGACAGCAACTTCAAAATTCATTCCCCACTCCTTAGGTTAGCTTCGCACTATCCCGTATCGCCACTAAATACTCCGTACCGTGTGAAGAATGTTTACTGTGGAGATTCGGAATATTGGCAAGCATACGCCCAAAATGAGAAAGGCTCGTCAGACTTAACTGACTACCATATCGCTGGCGAAGCAGGTTGAAGATGGAAGAAGCAGTCATATAAGCTCCCTTGGCAAGGTCTTTAGGGATGGTGAAACTATCAAGAAAGAGTGCTTCAACAGGAGTATGTTGCTGATACTGTACATTATTTTCCATAATTACTTGGGTATCAACCGCATTAAACCAATACCGCATTCCACTCTCCAGTTCGGCAACAGCCTGTGCATAAAGCTGCTCATAGTCTATATGCTCGGGCAGACGAATAGGGCTTGTCAAAGTAACGGCTATGAAACGGCGGCAGCCACTGGGATCACTGAAGACATCCGAGACATTTGCTGTAGTAATGAAAGAGGCAACACGTGGTAGCGTAACCTGTTGTTGGCGGTAAGGTTGGCGGAGTTTGATGTTTGCAAGCTGCATGATATTCTTCAAGAATCCCTCTTGCGTCTTGGCAGACAGTGCATTAAATTCGTCAATATTTATCAATAATGACTGACTCATAGCACGTAGCGTATTCTGTTTCTCACTGATGACAAGATTGTCATTATATCCCCTGCAACTCCTTAGGGTAGAAGACGTTTTGCGAAGGTTGACTTCTTATATCCCTGTCGCGAGATGAGTAGCAGTGCCACACTGTTCCCATGCGTAGCGTCCAGCCCCATCCACTGTGCTACCATTGCAAGAAACCACGTGTGAAACCAATCTCCCCATCGTGCATTATCATTGGGCACACAGCCTGCCAAAGCACCGATATGGTCTTTTCCCATCCCATTGTCCTTTCAGTCGTTTGAGAAAGAGGCATCCACGGGATTAAAAGTCTTGACAAATTTCGATTCTGTGATCTTCGTATATCCTTGTCGCCATCTATACCATCGAGGCGTGCCTTGATAGCCAAAAATGTGCGTACTCGATCATCAGCAGGCGCAAATGGTTCGCTACTGTTAGCCTTTCGGATTTCAGTACATCCTAAAAGCTGTATTATATCGCATCTCATACTTCCGCTCAAGATAGTCAAAAAGCCGACGGGTAACATCATGTTTCATTTTTATCCGCCTTTCGATTACGCTGATTTTTCAGCCTTTACATTTTTAAAGATTCTTACCTTTCATAGTTCATGATAATTATTTTTGTTTAACAAAGAGAGTAGTAAATTACAACTCCAAATTACGAGGAAATCTCTTGTGTCATGCCTCAAAACGAATAGTGTCCATAGTAAACACAGGGTGGTGTCAAGGCTCAACACATCTTGTTCTATACATCAAACACATAGCTCGTTTGATAGTTTTCATATGATACGGGCAGAATAGCCATAACTTTGGAAGAGTTGGTCTATCCATTGTTGCTCTTCTTTATGCAATTTATTAAAACCTCGATGATAACGATAGTACACAAAAACGACTTCCGAAATAGTCCTCCAGATCGCGACGTAGAGGGACGATAGTCACCGCACTTCACATCGTCAAAAAGATGAGAAAAAGCCCATGCTAACTGTTCCGTTCTCACAGCACGGAACTCCTGACAGTTATTGTCAGAACGAGCGGCAGGAGAATCGTCAATGCTGCATGTTGTTCACTCGGGAGAGCCTTACCTGTGTGATAGCGCAGGCACTGCTCTTTAACAATACAATCGTGCATAAAGCACACTGCCCAATCTTTGGGCATGTTAGAAAAATCTGTACACATACATAGATTAGTTTAAAGAATTAAAGTTACAAAGGATAGTGATGACCGTCTGTAATAATTCACACCGACGTGCCGTTATCCTCCTGTTATCTGCTTGCAAGATACAAAACCGAAGTACCCTTGTCAAGTCTTTCATAAGTTATTTTTATTTGCTGTCACTCCCCGTCATTCTTTTTATGCTATAACTCGCTGTAAATAAATCTATTATATCAAATGTTAAAAATGACTGCAACTGTTTTAAACTTATTGTAGTTTCATTATGAGATTTCCTATGTAACTTCAACAGAAATATTTAAGTAACTACTTTTCATGAAGGAAAATCCATAGATCGTTTAGAATCTAATAGTAATTATTTACAGCTTCCAGAGCTGACGTATTACTTATTTAATGGTTTAATGAAAAGAAGTAGGAGGGAACAAACAGTTCTTCTCTACTATGCTGTAACTATTCACATCGAAAATCACTCTTTTAAAGGATATTCTTCCGTATTAGCTAAGCCCTATCTATCAGTTTATAAAACGATAGAAATCGCCTGCGAACGGGGTGCTTTCTAATCGAATAGTTTATGTTTTAAAATGGTTATTAGTGATGGCTCTCACCACTAATAACTATGTTCAAACTAATGATTTAATATTTACAAAGAACCATTATTAACTTGGCGAACCATCTCTTGAGAAGCATATGATACACTTCACACGGCGATTCTTCTGACTATGGTCTTATTCTCAATCGGGTTCCTGGCTTCCGAAGCCTTCTACCGAACGAATCTGACGGCTGAAACACCCTGCCCTCTCAAGTAAGAAGATACAGCAGACGCACGACGCTGAGGACAGAGGGATGTTAATATTATCGTTACCAGAGGCATCTGTGTAACCTTGGATATACGTCACGGTTTGAATTAGTCTTCATAAGCCCTGCCAACTTCGTTAGATCGTTCTTAGCAGCCGCATTCAAGTTAGAGAACCATTGAGTGGGAATAGGATACCAGAATCGAATGTTACCTTCACACTCAAGTCCGTTAGCATCCGTAACTCTTGTCAACACTGGCGTTAGGAAGCTGTTGTGCAGCCTCACGAGCCACTTTATCCATGTGGCGACCGATGATAGCTCCAGCGCCAGCACCTACTGCGCCACCAATAGCAGCACCTATGGCTGTACTCTTACCATTCTTTCCTATGATCTGACCAACGATGCCGCCGAGTACTGCACCAGCACCACCACCGATCAATGTTCCTGTTCCTTGCTTTGTTTGACAGCTTACGACAGAGAGACACACAGCCCTGCTGCCATCATTTCATATTCTTCATAACTATATATATTATAATGTGATAATCCTCTTTTACCTTTCCTGCAATTAATCTGATGGTCAGTTCTCCTTTTTAATCCATGCAAAGTTAAACAATTATTGCAGTATTGGGTCTTTTGCAAACTATTTTTGTAATTTTGCACAAAGATAGACATATACCCCTTAAAAGGGTGGGGAAATGCCTAAATGAAAATGGCTTTTCCTAAAACAAGCATTTTGAAGATTATAAATATATGGCAAAAAGAACTAAAAACACATGACCAAGAGAGCTGAAAAACTACTCTCAATGGTACAACGACTTGGTAATCAAAAGCCGACTAGCAGAGCAATCTGCAGTCCGTGGATGTATGGTTATCAAAGCCTTACGGATACGCTATTTGGGAGAAGATGCAGGCTCAACTCGATAAGATGTTCAAGGAGACTGGTGTGCAGAATGCCTATTTTCCCTCCTTATCCCTAGAGTTTCCTATCAAGAGAGGCTGAACATGTAAAGGGATTCGCTAAGGAGTGCGCTGTAGTCACACACTATCGTTTGAAGGCAACTGACGATGGTAATGCCGTTGAAGTTGACCCTAATGCTAAGTTGGAAGAGGAGTTAATCATCCGTCCAACAGGTGAAACGATTATTTGGAACACCTATAAGAACTGGATTCACTCATGGCGTGACCTGCCCTTGATGTGTAACCAGTGGTGTAATGTGATGCGTTGGGAGATGCGCACGCGCCCCTTCTTGCGTACATCCGAGTTCCTTTGGCAAGAGGGACACACGGCACACGCTACCCGTGAAGAGGCCGAGAAAGAGGCACAAACAATGCTTCATGTCTATGCCGACTTCGCTGAGAAGTGGCTCGCCGTGCCTGTTGTTCAGGGTGTAAAGAGCGAAACGGAACGCTTTGCAGGTGCTTTGGATACCTACACTATCGAGGCTATGATGCAAGACGGAAAGGCCCTGCAGAGTGGTACATCACACTTCCTTGGTCAGAACTTTGCTAAGTCTTTCGATGTTACCTACCTAAATAAAGACAACAAGCCAGAATATGTTTGGGCTACCTCATGGGGCGTTAGTACACGCTTTGATCGGTGCTCTCATTATGACACCTCCGATGATAACGGACTCGTTCTACCACCGAAGATTGCGCCAATACAGGTTGTTATCGTTCCAATCTTCAAAGGCGAAGAGCAGTTGAAAGAGTTAACTGCAAAAGCTACAACCCGTCATTGATGAGTCTTCGTGAGCTTGGTATCACTGTTAAATACGATGATGCTGACAACAAGCGACCGGGCTTTAAGTTCGCAGATTATGAGTCAAAAGGTGTGCCAGTACGCCTCGCAATGGGTGGACGTGACCTTGAGAACAATACAATCGAGCTCATGCGTCGTGACACACTAGAGAGAAGAGGCGTTAGTTTCGATGGTATTGTCGAGCGCGTTAAGGCTCTTCTTGACGACATTCAAGACAATATCTTCCATAAAGCAAAGGCGTTCCGTGACGCGCATATCTACGAGTGCGACAACTACGAAGAGTTTAAGGAGAAGGTGAAAGATGGCGGTTTCTTCCTCTGTCATTGGGATGGTACTGAAGAGACAGAAGCCAAGATCAAGGAGGATACACAAGCCACTATCCGCTGCGTCCCATACATGTTTGAACAGACACCGGGCGTTGATATGGTAAGTGGAAAGCCTGCTAAATATCGCGTTATCATCGCAAGATCATATTAAAAACATATTGTCTCCAATCCAAGGAATCAACTTCTTGGGTTGGAGACAATTGCTATACAATATTAATATTCTATTCACTAAAAACCAAAAGCGTATGAAAAAGACATTTCTAACATTCGTTCTCTTATTCACAGCAGTAGCTTTACAGGCGCAAACGCTCATCAAAGCGAATTTTAATAAGGGCGATAAAGCTACCTATGAATATACTGCAAACATTGATTTGTGCAGAGTATGATGCAAGGCAAAACACTGACCGCCAACGTGACAAGTGAGCTGCATGTCGATGTGAAGGGAAGCCAATGCCGAGGGGCTATCAGATCGAACTCCTCTTCTCGATTTAAAGGTAGATGGTGATGAGACAGCACTCCAGCAGGGGGGTGGACAGCTATTGACAATGCTGAACGACGTACCTCTGCTCTATCAAACCGATAAGAATGGAGCTCTCAAGAAGTTGCTTAATTCCGAGGAAGCAGTGGGCAAGATGAGTAAGACTGGCATAGCTAAGATTGATTCATTATACGCCAAGAACCCAGAGATCGAAAAAGGTTAATCCAAAGATGAACATGCTCATGGCACTTAGTAACACACTCACAGAAGAGTTCATAACAGGTATGTTAAGGAGCAAACTGTATTTAGTCTCTATGGAGACATTGAAGACTGGCGATCAAGAAGATAAGTCGGTTCAGGGCATGAAGACCACTACCTCTTATGATGTCAATCAAACTCCTTGGAATGCTCACCATCGTGGGTAAGGTCAAAGCGAACATGTCAGAAGACGACGTAAAGGGCTTCCTCATCGGTAATATCGAAAGTTTGGAGTAGGCGATGATGCCGTTTCGCAGATTGAAAAGAACTGGTCGCAAATAAGAGCAATGGGTAGACTACTGTCACTTATAACGCCACTGACACCTATCATTTCACCCCTTCTTTTTGCGTAAACGACTATACCACAGTAGTCGAGAATGAAGCTCATGGGGATGGATGTAAAGTAAAGGCGAGTTTAAGTTGGGTGAACATAGTTGGAAGTAAAGCCCCTCGAAACCCACCTAACCTCCCCGAAATGAGGAAGCCTCACCCCAACCCAACTACAGCTCACCCCGCCCCTCTCCGAATGGAGAGGGAGTGATAACGTGTTACGCATACAAAGGGCGTTTTCTTCAATGTGAAGGAGACGCCCTATCGTAAAAAAACGCCCTTCAAATGGAGAAGGGCGTTCTTTCATTTTAAATACTATTACCTCTGTATCTGTCAGGCATTGGTGTATGTAAATGGGAGTAGTCCGCCCCTCCATTCGGAGAGGGAAAGAAGTGAAGCTTCAACGTGGGACAGAACGCCCTCGGCTGAAACCCCACCAGCCTCCCCAAGGAGGAGCGCCTAATGGTAACTCTATTTTGAATGGTTCTTTCTATCCACTGGGATGCTACTAGAGTAGGGACAGACGCCCTCGTCTGTCCATAAGAAGACTGCTTGTAATGTAAGGTGGAATATTGGAGCGGACAGACGAGGGCGTCTGTCCCTACGAAGAGCCTCACCCGCCCCCTCTCCGAATGGAGAGTAGAAATAATGCCATTTCCCACAGAACAAACAACTCGTTTGCTGTCAACTATCAACTCGTCAACTCTACCTAATCATAATTTTTGAATTGTGAATTATGAATTTTGAATTGCACTTGGGCGTCCGCCTCTACGGATTCCCCATGTTCCTTTAGGAACTCTGTGTCGCCTTCAGGCTTCGTGCTATCCGTGTATTCCGTGTTAAAAATGTCCCAGCAAAGAACTTATTGATGCTTTTTCAATAACAGAATTAATCACTCGTCAACTTGTCAACTATCAGCTCGTCCACTCTACCTAATCATAATTTTGAATTATGAATTATGAATTTACGAATTAAAGAGGGCTTCTCTTGGATGCTCCTACTCCTCTATCTCCGACAGACTACGCACGAGTTGTTAGCGAAGTTACTAATAGTTTCCACAGGGAGCATAGCCCCATATAACGCACGCTGCGACGCAGATTTACGACGCAAGACGGCACCATTGTTTCGCACAGAAACCTGCCGAGTTCTGTTTGAAATGCCACTCCTGTGCGGTGTCTTTTAGCCAAGTCGGAAATGCTACGAAGCGTCAGTTCGTAGGCTTTCTTGTCATATTTCTTGACGAACAGGCTCATCCTCCTCAAAACCAAAAGACCGAGATGAGGATGTTCCTTGCAGTTCTGCCATTGACTGAAAGCTGTGGGTGGGTCAACCAAGAGTCCAGTTTCACAAAGTCCACCTTTGTCTCCTCGCATCCTCAAGTACTGTCCGATGGTGATTATTCCCCCAGATTCATGCCCCGATTGGAGCATTGCATCCGAGTTAGCGACGATGAGCTTCAATATATCCAAAGCCTCCAACGGAGGTGTCTACTACTATACAGTTCGTTGTGAGATGAGCTTCTTCAACCTCCTATTCAACAGTGAGTTACTAAGGCGAACGACCTTTGGGAACTTTTCGCTGTCAGCGTCTTGTTATCCCCCATCTTCGTCATAGTTCGGCAATATGGCGTCCGGGGAGGTTCAGACCCTCATCCATGCTGTGAGCCGCAATACCATTAATAAAAATGGAAGTAACTGTTGTGCCTCCACCATCTGCATGAGTCTACGCCACTCGAAGGGTGACGCGGGTTCAATACTCGACTGTGTTCCAGAAGGCACCAGAGCTTAGCATACGGAAGAAGTTACGCTGTATGACGTCCATAATGATTGAATATTATTGACATTAAGAATACCTCCTTGGATAACGGAAGAGGATGGATAAGAGGGGCAAAAATACCTATCAAGAAGGGGTAATATAAGTGAGTAGCAATGCTGACAGGGTTTATCTTTTGCCAGTCCAGCAGCCATTAAGGCTGCGCCCGTAGGGTATTATAAGCCTTGTGCAGCGCATGAGAAGGTATCGAGAATACTCGCTGCTTTGCGTTTATCAACGCCGTATTTATCGCCAATCTGCTTCGATACCTCCCACAGTGAGGATGGCTACGGTGTTATTAGCCGTACATACGTCACAAAGAGACACCAGAAAGGCTATCGTGAGTTCTGCTCCTCGCTTACTACTAACGTGCTGTCGTGATGATGCGGATGATGGTATTCAATACCACCATTAGCCCCTTATCATCTCAAACAAACCGCCCGCCATCATCGTAATGATGATTAACTCGCCCATACCGGTGATTCCGTTGCCCACTGCTGGAGAGCCATCCGTACACGTCGTAGGTGCCATCTGCAATGCCAATAACGCCTGTTAAGATTAAACCAATGGTCAGTACCGCCATCACGTTCATACCGAATACGGCGCAGATAAGCACCGCCATGTAAGGTATGATCTTATAGTAACTTACCGAGGGAGTGGCTGCCAATGTGTGAATATCCCATCCCAAGAAGACGTAAGCAGCAAGGATAAGGAGGGCAGCAGGGGCTACGATGAAGAAATTAACACGAAACTTATCAGCCATCTTACACTCTTGTGTGCGTGTAGCGACGACCGTTGTATCACTGATAAACGATAGGTTATCACCGAAGAAAGAGCCTCCAACGACCACAGCGACGACAAATGGCATGGAAGACACCTGTCGAGCTGGCTATGCCGGCGGCAATGGGTGCGAGTGCAACGATGGTTCCCACGCTCGTACCAATGCTTATCGAAATGAAGCAAGAAGCAAGGAATAAGCCCGCAAGGAGCATGTTGCTCGGTAGAACTGACAGTGTCATGTTGACCGTGGCATCGATACTTCCCATCTGTTTAGCGGCATTTGCGAATGCTCCCGCTAATACAAATATCCACAACATCATCATCATGTTGTCCGTACTTGCGCCTTTGCTGTATATCTCGATACGCTGATTAAGAGGTGAAAGCCACCCGACATTATGATGGCAAAGATGCTTGCCACCATAAAAAGCAACAGTGATGGGTACCTGGTGAAGTCGCCCGATACGATCGAAGTGACTAAGTAAAGTGGGATAAAGACAAGCAGACGGGCTTGTGCTAGTAACCCTTTTTATGATTGATCATTCTGTTTCTATTTAATAAAATACTCTCCTCACAGATCCCAAGAGCGCAAATAGAAGTCGATGTTCTCGCTTTGTAGGGAGGTCAATGACGCATGTAGTTCGTTTGTTCAACCTTCTTCTTCAATACGATGGCACGGAAGAGTGTGTCAATACTAAAGAACCCTTGCTGGTAAGCATGCTGTGCGATGAGGAGGAAATACTCCCTGCTCTGAGAGCATCAGCATTCTTATGCACAATATCCATAGCCCAGTATCTGTATGTCGTGACGCTTTGTTTTGAGCAAGAACTCGCCTACGATGTGCGCTTTTTGAGTTGAAAGTGATGCAGTGATGCACCTCCGGATGGGTTGTAAAGAACTTCTCAAGATTCCATCATAACGTTTTTCTCTCCTCGTCAAGCGGTAAGTTTACATCGAAGATGTCCACCTCGAGGGAAGTGTTTAGCCATGTGGTTGCGAGCCAACTTCCCTGTTTTCCTGCTGCCTACTCGCCATCTTGCCGTCTATCGTTTGTTTCATCATGCATGATCGAACGCTCATTTCGTGCCAAGAGCATAAGCATTCGAGCTGCAAAGTGCCCACTCTGAATAGAGTCCTGACCGAAGAAAGCAAGTGGCTGAAGGCTCGGCATATAGGAATCAAGCAATACAAAGGGGATGTTACGTTCGTGTAACTCGTCAGTAAACGGGCGTGTTCGCTCAAGCGTAGTAGGTATGAGAACAACGCCATCAGGGTTCTTCTCCAGACATTTCCGATAGGTATCGATGAAAAGACGAGGGTTCAGTCGACTGTAATACATGATGATTATGTCAATGAAAAGTCCCTTCTCTGTTCGACGGCCTTCATTGCGCCCATCTCAATCTCTTCCCAGTAAGCCTCCTTGGCATGCTTTGGTATGAGGCAATAAAAGGTGTAGCTCTTGTTATGAGCCAGTGCGCTGGCATACATATTAGGCTGGTAATCCATCTCTTTGAGGGCTTTCTCTACCCTCTCAAGAGCCGATTTCGACACGTTCGGACGCTTATGAAGAACGCGGTCAACCGTTCCGACACTCACACCAGCTTGCATTTAGTATCGCCGATTCCTAATTTTCTCCGCCAGAGGATGCTAAATAATTTCATTATTCAGTGCAGAATTTTACGAATAATTGTTGGATTGTGTGCATGCACGGGGGCTTTTCTATCATTCAAATGGTGCTTCGCTCAAGCCTTCTGAAGGGTGAGAAGCACCTAATGGAGATGCGTGGAGCATGATAGGTGGAATCCTTCTCACTGAAGAAGCCTACTCACCCCTCTCCGAGAATGAAGAGGGATAAATACTATCATTTCACGTATGCCAATACCTGACAGAAAACAGGGGTAATAATATTTTAAAATTAAAAGACGCTCCCTTCGCATTGAAGGGGCGTTTCCTTGCAATGAAGAAACGCCCTTCTTGTATCAGGAAACGCCCTTCTCCAATCGAGAAGGGCGTTCTTTACAGTGTCGATAATAACCAACCTGTGAGGGACGAGCGCCCTCGTCTGGAAACCCCTCAGCCCTCCCCTAAGGGAGGAGCACCTAATGATAACCTATTTGAATGGTTCTTTCTATCCTAAGGGATGCCACAAAGTAGGGACAGACGCCCTCGTCTGTCCGCTGGGCTACAGGAAATAGGAAGCCTCCAAGTCCCTCCAAAGGAAGATGTTGCCTGACGGGAAGACACTAGGGGTAAATGAGCGGACAGACGAGGCGTCTGTCCCTACTTAGAAGCCTTACCCCCGCCCCTCTCCAGAATGGAAAGGGGAGTAGATAGTATTGTTTCCCACAGAACAAAATAACCTGTTTACTCGTTAACCAGTCCACTCGTCCACTCTACCTAATCATAATTTTGAATTGTGAATTATGAATTTTGAATTAAAAGAACCATGTTTCATCCGTCCCATAAACGCTTTTTCAACGCTTCGGAAAGAACTTTGTCTCATTTTATAAATATAATTATGTCCAAAGCGAGGTAATACTTAAATGTTTTTCTTATCTTTGCAGTGTAGAGTCTTGAATGACAATCTGAAAGCAAAAAGCAAGACCTTTCCCACGTTACAATCCTCACCTGAGTTGGATATGAAGTAATAATATGGAGAAATACTTTCAAAATGTTCATTCAATTCAGTTGGTAAATAATAACAAATAAATGTGCGATGAAGAGAACGAATAAAGTGTTACTCATTTACACTGGTGGAACCATCGGTATGGGACATAACAAGCGTACAGGTGCATTAGAACCATTGGACTTCAGTCATCTTGTTGATAATGTTCCAGAGTTCAAATTAGTACCTACGGAGGTAGATACCTATCAGTTCGATCCACCCATCGACTCGTCTGATATGACCCCTTGTCGTTGGGCGCAACTTGTGCAGATCGTATCCGAATGCTATGATAACTATGATGGTTTTGTGATTCTCCACGGCACAGATACGATGGCTTATACTGCATCGGCTCTATCGTTCATGTTCGAAAATTTGACGAAACCAATTATCCTTACGGGGTCTCAACTACCTATTGGTCAGTTGCGTACAGACGGCAAAGAGAACCTCATGACGAGTATAGAGTTGGCATCAGCACACCATAAGGATGGTACGGCTATGGTACCGGAAGTGTGCATATATTTCAGTGGGCACTTGTTGAGAGGCAACCGTTCTACAAAGCAAAATGCCGATGAATTCAATGCTTTCGACTCCTTTAATTATCCGCATTTATGTGAGGCTGGGGTCAACTTCACCTTTGATGAACACCGAATACTTACTCCTGACTATTCAAAACCATTGATCACACACACCGAGCTGGATAATAATGTGATTATCTTCTCCCTCTTTCCTGGAATGGAGGAAGGGCTCATGACCATCTTCTCGATGCTCCCCAGAAGTACGCAGTATCGTAATGCGTTCTTACGGAAGTGGCAATGCTCCACAACGTCCTGGCTGATGAAATTATTGAAACAGGCGTCAGAGACGTGGGGTTATCGTCGTGAACATCGAGTCAATGTATCATGTGGACGCGTTGAGATGAGCCGCTATGATACGGGTTACCAACTCAAGGATGCGGGTGTTATCAGTGGTTATGACAGTACGGTCGAGGCTGCTGTAACGAAGTTGATGTACCTTCAAGCACGATATGATGACGCTGATATGGTGCGTTATTACATGAACCGTTCGATTGCTGGTGAGGATGATATCATTGAATAGAAGTTTTATTTTTGCTGTCACTTCTGTCACGGTTCTTATGTTTACAAGCCTCTGGCAATTAAATAGTTAGCTCAAATGTTAAAAGTGACAGCAACTATAATGAAAACTTAAATAGGTGTTTTGAGACAGAAGGATTATGTCATTTAATCCGAAATCATGATTAGGTAGAGTTAACAGAAACGAGTTGACGGCTAAATAAGTTAATTCTGCATAACGATATAATGTCTTGACATCACGTTTTAACGACTTAGCAAACCTTCGCACATCTCCTTTTCTCATCTTTTATCTCACGATTCAGAGTTGCAAAGAAGAGGTTCTGCAAGATTGCATTATAGAAAGTTCCACTCAGTCTCACTGTTTGGATCAAAGTCTTTCCTGTTCTTGATTACGCATTTGCTTAAGGTCAAGAGCCCTGCGTACATGGTCGTGATGATTTGCTATTCGTTCAACTTTCTTCTCGTTACACTCCGCTTTAAGTATTTCAAGATATTGCTGTCCGGTAAACATTTTTGTTATATAAAAGTTAAGGGCTGAAATCCTCACTCGGATTTCGGCCCTTTTTGTTACTTTTGTTTCTGCGAAAAAACTTCAATAACATGGGCAAAAGTACACATTTTATCGGACAGCCGGTCTATAATCAGGTAATAAAATTACTCGATAAGCAAAAAATCAAGCAAATTAGCCTTGAAACACCCCGAAGTGAAGCTTATGTTAAGCGTCTTGATGGGTGGACTCACCTTGTCATAATGCTCTTCGGTGTTCTCAAACACTTTGATTCTCTGCGGGAAGTGGAGATAGGCATGAAGGCTGAAGTAAATAAACTGCATCATCTCGGCATCGACTATGTCGTTCGCCGTAGTACGCTTTCTGAAGCCAATAAGCGTCGCCCACAAGAGTTCTTTGCAAGCGTTTATGCGCACCTCTTAGAGCGTTATGGTTCTTTTTTAGCGGACAGCCGCCCTAAAGGTGAACAAAAGACATGGGAAAAGCTTCTGTATATGATGGATTCAACTACGATTACTCTTTTTGACAACATCCTCAAGGGTGTAGGCAGACACCCCAAGAGTGGTAAGAAGAAAGGCGGTATGAAGGTTCATACGGTCATGAAGTATCATGTTGGCGTGCCTATGGTTGTACAGCTCACCTCTGCTGCTACGCATGATCATTATCTACTTAAAGAAGTACATCTCCCCAAAGATGTAACCCTTACTATGGACAGGGCATACGTTGATTATGCACAGTTCCAAAGACTTACAGAGGAGGGAGTGCTATGTGACTAAAATGAAGAAGAATCTCACGTATAGGGAGCTATCCTCAGTAACCTATGTAAGCCCTGATGGGCTGGTTACACATACAGACAAGAAGATTCTCTTTGAGAAAGGAGAGATACGGCACGAAGCAAGACGTGTAGAACTGTGGAGTAATAACTCCCATAAGTCAGTTGTCCTGCTGACCAATAACTTTGAGCTCGATGTAAAAGACCTTGAGGAGATATACAAGCGAAGATGGGCTATAGAGTCCCTTTACAAGCAGCTCAAACAAAACTTTCCACTGCATTTCTTCTATGGTGACAGTGTAAATGCCATACAGATACAGACATGGGTGGTACTCATTGCCAATCTGCTATGTACCGTTATCTCCAGAATGATAAAAAGACATGTATCCTTTCTCGCAGTTGGTAACCATGCTAAGGCTTACATTGATGTATTATACCGATTTTCATCTCGTTTATGGAAAATCCACAGAATGATGAACTCATAATAATGGCAGAAAGAGCAAATGCACCACCAAAAGAACTTGACTTATTTGATTAGGGGGGCTTGGTTTTCAAAAAATAATGCGGAATTACCTATATAAAGGCAATTCCGAAAGAATATCTATGCTATTTAAGTTTTACCGGACAGCAATAATAAGAATAGAATACACGAAAACAAAAAGACAGCCCCAATGGACGGCTTTATGAAAATAATTTGGAGAAGATTCTTTTTCTCACGATATACCCTTATCTTTGCAATAAACAAAGTGGTTCTTTGAATTGGCAAAACAAGGTAAAGTATAGAAGATTACTGGTTTCCTTATCGTTACCATCCCTTATTGATAATCAAACTAATCTATTGGTTATTTGATATTTGCAATTTCTCTATGCTTTTGCCATATGAAAATTCAGTGTTTTCTGAATACCACAAAGCCGTGCTATCTTTTTGAGGTGTATGTTCACCGTATCGCAGCCCGGTATGGCAGCAGATACCCTTTGGGCGGTTCGTGACGGAACGCCCTCGTATGGAATACCTCTGTACCGCTCTGATGATGGCGGATGCTTCGGGCAATAGCGGAATGTGGCAAACATTGCCCGTCTTCACTCTCGGCTTGCGTATCCAATCCATATCAGATTCTGTGGATGATATGCTCTGCCGTGAGGTGGTACACATCCGTGTAGGAAAGCCCTGTATAACACGAAAAGAGAGACATATCCTCGACACCCTGCTCGTAGCCTTGCAGTTCGTTATCGTTTAATGCCGCTATCCCTGTTTACGTCCTTCCTTGTAATGTATCGGGGCGTTCCCACGTCCCAGCGGATGGAATGACCAATAAAAGGATAGGTGTCTATGATGCCGTTTGTGCAGGTCTTTGAGCAGGGATGCCAGCATTGTAAGATAACCAGCCGAAGTGTTGAGTTTAAAACCCTTTTCTTTTGCAAAATACTCCTCCAATTCCTCGATAAGGGTAGTATCGGCTTTTTGCACGGTAATATCGTTCACATAGTAGCGGCATCTTCAGAAATTCAGACAAATGCTTGCGGAAGAGCAGCAGACATTTCAGTCTTCTTTCGCTGCGGTCTATGCCCACTCGCTCACGGAAGCGGTCGATATACTCGTTTGTATGATGAAGCAGCCCCTGCGACTCGCTGTTTAACCCGAATACAAGTTCCCTTACCTGCCCTGCCGTAACAGTGTTGTTCAACTTGCCCGAAAGCGAATCATAAACTTGATGGACACTTACTTGCAGTCGGTCAAGTTCCCTGTTCACCTGATACGGCTTCGGAACTCTTTTCCCACAAGTCGTTGTTTACGACTATCCCAAAGTTCTGGGGTACAGGCGCATTTTGCAACTGGAACTGAACCGTTGAGCGACCGATACTGATGCGTCCCATGATGGGACTTTTTCCGTTTTTGTCCTGCGTACCTCTCTTGAGGTGAAAAAAGCAGCTTGATTTTTTTCTTTTTCCATTGTTTTTGCTTGCAAAAGTTACACTTCTTTGAGGAACTTTGAGCGATGCAAAAACGTTGATAATGAAAGAGAAAACACCGTTTTAGTTACCACTTTTAGCCGTTCTTTTTCTTTCATCGTTTCTCGAACAATTTGGTAACTAAACTCTTTCTTTTTCGCTCCTTTTTTCGCCTTTTTCCTATGATGCAACCCAGTGAAGAAAAAAGCAATATGTCCTCTATTTCAACCAGATACGCATTCTTCTCCATTTTCTACTTTCAACTCCCTATACTTCCGCATAGAAAAGCAGCCAGCTCAGGTACCTTAATGAATATCCTAAACCGCTCTTTTCTGAATGATGTCGTTTGTGATGGAGAACTCATAGTCGGTAGACTTTCTTTGCAAAGACCGCTGCCCAAGCGTCGAAAACTATTGATACCCTGCTTCTCCAAAGCCTGCGGACGGAGATACTTGAACAGAAAGATACAACTCCGTCAGGCTATTGGAAATAGGTCGTTCCCGAAAGGAAACGTTGCTCCCAAGTCCTTGCCGGACCTCTCCTGTATGGTGCGGATGGCAAAGAGCATGTTTCAAGGCACGCTGTGAGCCGTCGGGATTGCCAAAGCCCGACACACGGTCGTGACGTGTGTTGAACATCAGGTTCTTGACTGGTGGCTTAAATCCAAAATTCCGGATTTAAGCCATTATCAGAACTTTTATAAGTTTCCTATTAAATTATTTAGTAATCATTTATTTTGCACCATAAACAGTTCTGATTATATTACGTCTATAATTGTAATAACTTTCAAACAAAAATGCGATTATGGACATATTTAATCTAAATGAAAAAGTCAAGGAGCTTGTTTCTTATTTACAAGACACTGGTTATTCAGCCAGTGTACATAGACTATGTGAAGAAAATGGCTGAGTGGCTATCAGAAAATGCTAACCATTACAAATGGCAGAGTCTCGCCGACGTTGAACCGACACTAAAAGAATTGTGGTCCAACAAGTATACTTATAGGAACAAGGTACGCCTGTTACGTATAATCTGCCAATATATCGAGAATGGATTGATTACCCGATGGTCGTAAACATTACAGTAAACCGCACCACTACGAGTTGCTAAGCGCAGAATACAAGGATGTAACAGACATGGCTTTCAATATGGTAGGCAGATGTTGCAAATTTTCAACAAATGTGAAGTATGCACTATCTTCGTTCTTCTTCCGGCTACAGGAAATGGGGTATACTCATTAAAGTCGATAACAGAGGATGCAGTGTTGGCAGTCTTTTCCCAAAACGGAAAATCGAAGATGAGTCATTCGCTCAAATATTCGGTGGAATATGGGTTGGCCTGTTTACCTCTACTATGGTAAATCCGTTGAACGTATAATTGCATATCTACCGTCCACCGCAACATTAGGAAAAACATCCAATACCTTACGGAGCAAGAGCTTACGGCCATCAGGCATACTTTGGAAAATGACGGTACAATATCCTTGCAGGACAAAGCCATCATAACCTTGACCATGTACACGGGATTGCGTGGGTGTGACATCTCTGCTCTCACGCTTGACAATTTCGATTGGGAACACGACCTAATACAAATCACACAGGCAAAGACAGGACAGCCTCTTACATTGCCGCTTCGTGCCGTTGTCGGGAATGTTGTCTTTGATTACTTGCTCCATGAACGTCCCCAATGCATAGAACCATATGTTTTTCTCACTGTACGTGTGCCACACAGAAGACTCCATACGAGTAACCTTGATGCTATATGCTCAAAAGTCATGCGCAAAGCTGGGATAAGGCAAGGTGAAAACGAGAGAAAGAGCATACATCTGTTTCGCCACTATGTGGCGACAGCCTGTTACAGGTGGGTATACAGCAGCCTGTAATAAGTGCTGCCCTCGGTCACGTGTCACCTGCTTCTCTCGACCGCTATCTTAGTACAGAATTCAAGAGGCTGAAAGAGTGTTCATTGAGTATAGAGGCTTTTCCCATAGGAAAGGAGGCGTTTGATGTATGAAAACGATTTCATTCCTTTCCGATGCGATAGAAAGATATGTGAAATACCGCAAGGCTTCCGGACGTGACAGCTATAGTTATGTCAAGAACATAATACTATTTGATCATTTTTGTGAGGAATATCCCGAACAGACTGAGCTATCCCAAGAAATCGTGGACAGATGGTGCTAGCAACGTTCATCAGAATGGCACAAACCTTGTGTATCACGTATCTATCCCATTTTGAACTTCATCAAATACATGAACAAGCGTGGAATGGCGAAGCTTGAATTGCCACTAAGTGCTGGGTCTGTGCCGAAGACTTACACACCGCGTCCTTTCATACACGAAGGAATGAAGCGCTTCTTCGACGCTTGCGACAACACGAGGCCAAGACGTGGCAGACTCGCTACCATCCAGCGCATGACATCTGCCGGTGTTCTTCCGCTTACTATACAGTTCAGGAATGAGGACAACAGAAGCCATCCTGTTGGAACGCGATGACGTAAACCTGAAATGGCGTGGTTTCCATCAAGCGCGGCAAGGGGTATGACCAACATTATGTAGTTCTCCGATACAATGCTGGATCTGATGCGTACTTATGACGGAAGAATAGATGGGTTGGTTCCGCACCGCAGGTGTTTTTCCGACACCGGATGACAAACCGCATCCTCCTGTATGGGTGACATATCACTTCCGGGCGCTGTGGCAAAGTTGTAATTCATCCCACGCCATACCATACGAACTAAGGCACAACTACGCTGTAGAAAATATTAACAGATGGACGTACCAAGGATTTTCCGTGCACGACAAGTTGCTGGCCCTAAGCAAGAGTATAGGGGCACAGAACAGAAAGACGTTGGCTTATTACTCTTTGACCCCAGCGATTTCTGATATAATGGAATATCAGAGAACCAATTATTAAAATTAAAGACAGATGAAGAAGAAGATTAATCCTGCAAGCAATGCAGATATGCAGATTATCTGCATGACTGAGCTTGAACACGATGTCCCTTCAATCAAGGAATGCAGTCCTCACACAGAGAAATTATAAGGTCTCCATGAAACTCTATGTAGAATTCCTCAGGTCATAAAGGCATTACGCTAGAAACATTAAATGCAGAATGTTCCTGTGCGGAATATAATGGAATGGATTACATGGTTGAAGGAAAACAGAGTTGTAGCCCTGAAACATGTAATGTGAGATTATCTGCCCTTACGTGTCTTTTTAAAATATTTGTCATTCAGAAATATATCCTATATATCACGTTTTCTTTGCAGGCAGAAAAGCGTACCAAATGAGAAAATTCTTAAAAGAAAGGTTGTTGGGCTCAGCAAACAGGCCGTTGATACACTATTATCCATGCCCAATCAAAGGACTGCCATAGGCTTCCGGGATTACACGCTGATGCTTCTCTGTATTCACAGCTGTACGCATTAACGAACTTCGAATCTGAAGCTTGACAATATTGTCATGAATTGCGCAAAACCCCACATAATAGTCATCGGAAAAGGAAGAAAGAAACGCTCTATTCCTCTTCTGACCAAGCCGATACAATACTTGAAAAGGTATCTCACAAAATACCATCCGAAGCAGAGTGATGCAAATGCACTACTTTTCTGTTCAAAGAGTAAAGGCATATACGCCCAATGTCTGCTGAGAACAGTGAACAAAATGCTGAAATAGTGCCATAATGGCCTATGAAAAGTGTAAAGATGTTCCCTTGAATTTTCATACCCACCAATTCAGACACGCCAAAGCTTCACATTGGCTTGAAAATGGTATGAACATAGCTCAAGTATCTTACCTGCTCGGGCATGAGTGTATCCAGACTACGATGGTATATCTTGATATAACTACGGAGCAGGAAGAAAAGGCATTGGAGACCCTTGAAAACGAGAACCAGAAGAAAATAGAGAAAAAGGTGAAAACCAAAGATGGGAAAATGAATCTTGAGAAGTTTTTAGGGCTATTATATAAATGACAACGAAATATAATGTCAAAATGACAGTGATATTTGAATTGTCAACAGAAAGACTGCCAATTAGGTTGTGATGTTGATAGATATAGAGGTCTCCACATTACCTTGGCATTTCTTTTTGCTTTGTTAAAGTATTACAAATGCTTTAAAAAGATAAGAGAAGTAAATATTGATAGATACAGAATGGGAAAATCAGTTAACAATTTTAATTAGTACAATTGCGGCAGCTATTAGTGCTAGGTTTTGCTGCTAAGTTCAATAATGACTTACAGCCAATAGTGCAAAAAGAGAGATTACAAAAAGTTGAATGACCGATTGGACAAGATTTTGAAATAGGTATTCAATATCCTTACGTGGAAAAAACGCCAACTTCATTTCGCGATGGGTTAAAAATGAAAGATAGGCCAAGATGAACAATATTTGCGATATGATATGTATTGCAATTTACTTTTTAATTATTTGGTTGCAGTGTGACTTTGATTATAATGGAGATAAAAACAAAATAGAAATTTGTCGATGTCAAAAGTTGGGTAGACTACACCAATTGAACTGGAAATATCCGGTTAATCCGAATGAGAACATGAGATGGATACAGCCTTGAATTTAGAAATTTTATTCAACTCATATATTTAACGCGTAGAAAAGAATCGCATTGTTAATTGTGCAATCAAATGGATTGCCTGGTGTAGACATTGCTCATTGAAACAATTTTTAGAGAGTGACCATGGTGGTCAGTGGACTGATGATGAAAATAATCATATCTATGAATCCTGCAAAATATAGTTTATTATTGACCATAAAGCAGGATTAAAAGCAATGACCAGATTTTTGCCATTGTGGTTTTTAGTGGGCATGAGTGCATATCAAAAAGTACTATTTTTAGAAATCAATGAAAAATGAAGAAGTAATAAATGAAGATGATTTGATAGGTATCGCTTTACGCCAGATTTTTCGGCTTTGACTGCTGCCGCAATATGCTTATTGAAAATTTGTCAAAGTCTCATAAATCAATGAGAATGTTTTCAGACGGAGGGTCGTTCAAACGAAATATCAGACCCTACTATGACGCACTGCATCAGAGTGCCATAGAGCAACAAGTTCGCTTGTATGCTCTGCTCTGTAAATGAGTGCATTAGATACACAGGAGATGGAGGGTTGTACAACAAACTTACTGAAATGTTCGTCATACATTCCAAATAGCTATAAACGCTGTAGGGATTGCTCATGAGGAAGCTTAAGAGAACGTACTGCATACGAGATGCAATTCTTAGAAAGCATACTCAGAATCCAGATTCAATTTTGCCAAGATGTTTATCTCAGCCAACAGCTAATCATTACGATTAATCCTAATAATTTCTGACCCATAAATGATTAGGGTGTTCAGTTTTATGTTTCTGTTTTTGAATCAAAGTTTGATGGTAAATAATATAAACACACGATGTTCAACTTTTTAAAATATGATAAATTTAAAAAACCGTATTATATTGATTGAGTTTTTGAATAAATTATAAAAATAGAATATCAAATTGGATACCCTAATAACATCATCCAAACAAACATACAAAAACACCTAGTAATCAAATAATTACAGTATATAATAGAAGATTTGAAAAGTTCTGATAATGGCTTTCATCGACAAAGAGGTGGTCGATTCCCATCATCTTGAAGTCCACGGCATCGTCTTTTCTTTCGGCGATGCTGTCCTGTATGTTCTGCAACTTGGCTTCAAGTGTCTGTTTGCGTTTTTCCAGCCCTTTAAGCATCCCACGGGAGATGTCTCTACCTTGTTGTCGCAACACTCGAGATTCTCCTCCACAGAGTCCAGTTCCTTTTGCACAATCGCTTCCTGTATCTCCAGTGCCTGCAGTATCATGCCGAACTGTTCATGCATGAGGATGATAAGATCCCAGTCGTCGTTCAACTGATGTCGTTGAAAATACGCCGTCGGTTCTGTTTATTAAAATCGTTCTTGCCCGGATAGAGCACCTTGGCATTGGGATAAGCCTTGCGGAACGTATCGGCAATATCGAAGACGTTTGCCTTTAGTCCGATAATCATCGGCTTGTTTGCCAGTCCCAACCGCTTCATCTCGTAGGCAGCTGCACATGATGAGTGTCTTCTGCACCCACCTCGTGGTCGCAGATGCCGCCACCGTTGGTTTTGAGCATCCATACGGCATCCTTCTGGCTCTTGTAGAGTCGAAAAGGGCAAAAGAGAACAGTTGCTTTTGTAAGCAACTGTTTCCATATATGTTTTATTATCAAAATTGATTATGTAAAAGTATTATTTCAGATACTCAAGATCAACCTTTCTATCATACATGTGCAGCTTACACATTTATCCACCTGCCCATCCACTTGAGAGACACGCAATCCATAATCTGACCATCACGAAACTCAACCCATCAAATGGAGACATAAGCTAGAACAGGATAATAACCTCTCGACAGCATAATTTTATCTCGTTGATTGACTAACAATCCTCATTGGTTTTGAGACATCTGTATTTATTATTTGCCACCCCAGGATGTATTCCATCCAGTTATATGGTATTACAATATCATCGTCTCCACTATATTGTAATCCTTTGCGTCCGTTTATGTTTGGTTCGACTTTTCACGGCACGTTTTGACCACCATGAGGTCCAGATACATGAGTCTCAGTTTTGACATTCTGATGTGTCAGAAGACTGAAACAAGAAATTCAATGACATAGAGAGAAATCTGTATGATATGAATTTCAACTGCCCCTGCGTGAAGGATCACACAACCTCTCCATGTGAAATCATCAGGATCTAAAGATCGATGTGACTCGATGACATCCTCGGTAGCCAGCCGAGACGTTTGCCGATCAAAGACAAATCATACGCACTCAATCTCGCGATCAGTGCAGTGGCAACTTCAAACGTGCTGCTCAGTGGGTCATCAGACGTATAACACTCAGACAAGATCTTGCAGATAAGAGCATTCTGATGTTCCGTAATACCAAAATTGGCCCTTGGTGCATAGTCCAAATCGTGCAGCATTGAAACAGCCAGTGTTTCTGTAAACTAGCCCTGAAATTTCCATAGAAATATTCTCTGCCTCGCCAGTTCCTCTCGGCACATTTGTTTATTTGATTTACTATGAGAAGCGTGGAACTGCTGGGTCCGACGTCTAAGTCGGAGGTCGTAGGAAAAACCTTTATCCAGAGAATGGAGATAGTTAGTCCCATTATGCGTGAGAACCACTTATCGCTGTCTCTGCAGTTAAGCCTTGAATTTCCTACGTTCCCGACTTCGAAGATGAGCATAACGCTTCTCCAAAATGTCTTGTGTCTCCGAAGAAACACGATGACAAATTTCAGTATTGAAATATCAGCGAAATAGAGTATAAATTGTTAATTCAAGAAGAAATTATTTGCACTCGATCTGAGAGGGAAAGGTGTTAGTTGAGTTTCAGGGAGGCTGACACAATATTCAAGCTCTGACTGACGGCCAGCTCTAACCTTTTTCTAGCTTAGCTCGCTCAGTTCTTGCTTTTGATAAAATTTTGGTACTATCTTTGTGCTGTTGCCGTCCATGACAGCTGCCTTTGTGGGTCTTATGGTCTCCGAACTCATGCAAGGCTAACAATGCAGCACCAATCTTTACAACCCATATACTATGTGCAAACAAGCCTTTACAATTTATTTTGACTGAGCGCCAGCTCAGTGTGGGCAAAGGCGGATGAGAAAACCGCACAGATTGCCCAACCTGCACGGGACGACACCGTGTGGATTTCCCGCAACTTCTGCGGAACGGGTGGCTAGGTCTCACTGCTTTCAATCCACAGAGTGGCGGCAGTTCTTAATCTTCGCTACACAAACGGCTCGCGACATTGTGGCTACATGGCGATCATCGTGGACTCAAGCGCTCGGTACGCTGACCATCGTTCAAGAGTAAAGCCGTTGAAGCGGGTACGCTGCTTCACGTGCGCAGGCACATCGAAAGCCTGTGGGTGCGACTGCGGCACGCGCAAACAGTATTTCACGCTGACCGATGTTGCCTATGAGCGGAGGTGACGAGAGGAGACTAAGAAGAGAAGAAGAGAATGGCGGCGGGAGAGAGAGACCGGGACCTGCAGCGGTCCCAGAACCGTGAGGGTGTTTAACGGTTGTTGTGAAAGAATCACAAACCTTGTGTGTGTAAAGAGAACGGTTGCTCGGGTCAAAGTTGATTGCCGGTAGCAGCTTTTCTCTTCAACTTCAAATTGTGCATCCATGCCCATAGATGGGACTAAACATCATCTTACCCGAGGTTTGTGGAGGCAAGTGCGTCTGAGATAGCAGAAACGATACGGGTATCGGTATAGAAGAGGTCAGTACGCTTGCCTTGATGCTCTTCCAATACCGCTTGGCGGTGTTGGCATCTAAGGCTTCACGATAAATCATCTGTTTGAGCTGCTGGGTCGGCTCAAAGAGATTCTGCTCAGACTTGCTCCAATCAGCGTATGTCATCAGTGTCCGTGCGGTTGAGTCACATTTCAAGCCACCGAAGCCCTGATAGTTCCGTAGATACTTTTCAGTTTCGGCTTCGCGACGTTCTTTTCTCTAGGCGCAAGACCACGGATAGTCTCCGTGTTGGCTTCGGGACTTCTTTCTTGTTGTATGCCATAAGGTATAACGTATTCTATTATGGGAATAATCACTCTGACGCAAACCTGACCGTAATGTCGGACTTTAGTATCAGAAATGAAGTAATGTGCTATTTCCGTTTCTTGTTTTGTTCAAACTCAAAGGTGGTGGTATAATCATCCTTCACACCAGTCGGGCGTTGAACTTGCTTAGCCTTGCTGGTCAGTCCTTTAAGGATAGGCGTACGACCAGAACTTATCAAGTCACGGATGTTATCTTCGAGAGATGTGCGCGCAGACTCACGAAAACACGTGGAAACCACAGGCTCACGCCTGCGCTAGCTGGCGCGCATAGATGCCGACCTCTGCTGTCCGCACTTTGGGCGGCAGTAGACAGGATGGGACTTCTGCTCTGAAGAAAGCGTGAAAGGAGTTCCATAAAATAGTTCCACGTGCCGAGTTGATGCTTGTGAGAACTTTAACAGATGCAGCATCTTTCTCACTTCAATAGCGGCGAGGGCTAGTTCGACTGCTCGTCATCTCCGCATTAGTATGCCTCTTGTCCTTGACAATCTCATGGCGACAGCCAGGCCTTTTTCTGTCGGTATGATGGCTTTCTCGTCCCTTCGGATACAATCACGAAGGATCAACGTTTCAATGATGTTGGCACGGGTGGCAGCGTGCCGACCACCACACGCTGCCATTGCTTCTCGCTTTCATGCATCTTGACCCTCTTTTCCGGCATTCTCCATAGCAGAGAGCGTTGTCACTCTGCATAGAGAGGCTTTGGCGCGGCAGTCTTATGCTCGGTGATTTCTGCATTGACAAGTGGTAGGACTTTCTCCTTCTGGCAAGTTTGGGCAATGAAGGAACCAAAGAACTGTTCGTCATCATCTTCTTCTTATCTGCCTCCGCTTCTTTGCTCTCTACATGAAGCTTCTGCTCAGCCTAAAGATTTGTCATATGCTTTTCCGCGTAGTAGCAGTATTGGTGCCACGGGTGAACCGCACCCGCATACGTTTCTTCCTCGGAGTCGGGAGAAAAGCAGCGACAGCAGCGATTGACCACCATCTGGTAGACGAGTCGTCGTCATCTGCCGACAATCCTGATGGTGTTTCACCAGTCGGGATGATGGCGTGGTGGTCAGTGCTATTTGTGCACTGTCCACCGGTGGCGGTACCAGCGTATTTGACGTGGCATGCCTATCATTCACGCAGCAAGGCAGATTTCCTCGAAGACATCTTCACTGATGCATCGGCTGCCAGTGCGAGGGATAGGGTCGTGATTTTCTTCTCGCCAGAGACTTTCGCTATCGAGAGGGTTTTGTCTGCAGAAAAGCCGTGGCGTTTGTTGGCATCCTTCTGCATGCAAAGGCAGTGGCGTCAGCCTGAGGGTGCGCGGCATGCGTTGCGCTGCTTGCGACTCGATTCCACTGGCTGGCTCCTGACTGGCGAAAGCATGGCGAGAGCGGTCTGTGCCGATGCTTTCACTCTCTGGTCTTTACAGCCAGCGGTTTTCAGCGATAAGCCTCTCTTTTTCTGTAAGAACGGAGAGTTTCCAGTAGTATGCGGAAGCAAAACCACGGTTCTCTCTATGTACTGCCGACTGTGGCGAGACCATAGCGAGTGTCGGAGTCTCGTACCTGCTGGGGAGTAACCGCCTTTGCGAGCAATGGACGCTACGGCTGGCATTGATGCCCACGAGCCAATCGGCTTCACTTCAACCCATGGCGGTGTGATAGAGATTGTCATACGCAGTTCCTGCCTTGAGATGGGCAAGTCCTTCACGGATGGCTTTGGCGTACGAGCAATCCAAAAGAGTCCGTCGTTACGTGGCAGTTCAAATGGTGATAGATATGTGCGAGATAAGTTCACCCTCACGCCCTGCCATCGGTGGCCTGCAATGATGCGGTCTCGCTCGCGTCGAAGCAACCCTGGATGGCACGAGGTTGCTTGCTGCGGGGTCGGACGTGTAGTCTCTTGTCCTTGCGCACGCGACGCACGATAAAGCCCGAAAGGATTGGGACGAGATGGGCGGGGCTTCAGCTTTATAGGCGGAAAAACCAGGCTTCGGACATGGCAAGAACTGTAGAGATGTCCCATTGCCCAAGTGGTGACGAGGTAGCCACCAGCCCATCCATATCCGTCTTGCTTGCTCGTTGCCCTACGATGCGGGCTGATGTCTCTAGCTACCGAGGGTTTCTCGGCACAGCCACTATATATTCATTTGTGTATAATATTTAGTTTGTAACTTTGCAAAATATTAATTAGCATTTGTTTCCGGCGCATAATGCCGTCTCTTTAATGTTCCTCTTTATCCCAACTTAATAGAGCTAACTTTGGAGTGTTTCTGACACTGTTGTGCAGATGCTCATATGACATAAAGGACTATGTTATGATGGATACAGAGAAGACTACTAACTTTTGGAGTTTGGGGAGAAATGGAGTAAGAAGTTCCGTTAAAGTCAATATTATGTCGGTAAAATAAATGATTTCTCCCTCCATACGGAGAGCCACTTGTGGTCTCTCTGTTTTGTATTTTGCGTCCCACGAGACTTTTCTGTTTGTTCTCGTCCTGCTTTTTGCTTTTTGGGCATGCAGTAGGGCTGTGTCTGCCCGGACTTCAGCGTCTATTCACACTTTTTGGTGGCTTCGTCTGGTCTTGCCTGGTTGTTCACGGCAACCTGCGTCTTGTGTTCTTCTGCCACGCTACCACCTTTTCGCCAGTTTCCTGCTTCTTGTCAGGATTCCACTTTGTAGAAAACGTGGGCGGTTCTGTTCCTTGTCCATGCGAACGTAGGCATTGAGAAAGGTTGTCCCTGTTTGTCCACCATATTCTTTCAGATAAAGTGTACGACCGCTATCCAAGGCTCTCACGCTGTTTTTGCTGATTCAAACCGCAAAAGCTTTATGTGGTGCGCCTGCTGCTGTGTCTGTTTGTGTTCCTGTCGTTCTTTTCAAGACTCTGCTTGTGCCAAAGATAAACTCGATGCCCTTTCGCTCGGCATTGACCTGCAGAGTAGCATTGAATGTCTTACCACCTTGGCAGTCATTCCTTCCACTTTCACGGCTTTGCCCTTCCACAAGGTCTTTATACTGCATCGGAAAGTGTCACGCCTTTGATTTCTTGGGATGTTTCACGCGGTCGGCACGCAGGGCGATAATCTCATTGGTCTGCGGGTCGATAGAGACGTAGGCAGAAAAAGGCTCTCCGTGTCTTTGGGGGTTACCTCAATGGTTTTAGCCGAGATTACCCGTAGCAAGGAGCTGCTCCTTTTCTTCGGAGAGAACTGAAACCCATATGGGAAAGTCGCTGTGGTTCTTTTCTCAAAGGATGAATTGCCAAACCGATATTGCCGTTATCGTCCGTAGCGGAAGCAAGGCGATGCTTCAGTGTAGATGGTAGTGTCTCCATGAGGTACGGCAATCGTCACGAGGTTGGTCTTCTGCGCAATTGAGCATCTTTCTCAATCTCCACTCTGTTCCAATCGCTCACGGGAAAGACCGAGATTGTCGAGCATGCTTCCAATCACCTTCGACTCAGTCGATGGCGGTAGCATTCTTCTGCTGAGGCAGATAGTCCTCAAAGGAACGCCCATCTCTGCCAGTTGCTGTTTGCTTTTCGAGCTTTCTACGGCTTTTAGGGAGCATAGTACGCAGGTTGTCCACGCCCTGCTCCACATTGTCTGCCAATACCTTGTACAGTCCAAAGTGAGTCAGGGTTATTGAACTGTTTGAGGAAGTTGGCCATGAAGTTCTTCAGAAGTCCGTCCTTGCTGTTGAACTTCAAGAATGCCGCTGATTGGCGGCGATGGCCTCTGTTGTTTTAAGGTTTCCCTTGTCGTCAATACTGAAACTGACGGAGAGTACCCGCTTTTCCGTTCTTTCACCTCCGTGCGGTCTTCCAAGACCAGCACATAATTATCATTGCTGTTTGATTCCATAATTTGTCACTATTATATGTATAGGGTTTTCGAACAACAAAATTATAGTGAAAAATCTTCCAAACTAGTCATGAAGGAAAAATCAGGACATACTAAGATAAAGACAGAAAATATAAAAACGAGGTGTCAATTTATAAGGATTTAAGCATTATCACTGCTGTCCACTTAAACTCAGGAATTGTTCTTTGAAATAGTTGAATTTAGCTAGTTGCAAAGTTTTTCTGAGTCAACGGGTTTGAATTTGTACCTTTGCAGGGGATCATCAGATTCTGCATATGTATAAAGACAAATACGTTTTTCGCTCAGTTAGTCTCATTTCTTGACAGAAACCACTTCAATTATCTCGTACGTAAATACGGAGGTGATAAAGTATGTAGTTCTTTAGTTGCTGGGAATCAGTTGCTTACCCTCATATTTACGCCAGTTCGGGATAGGGTTTTGTTTAGAATAGTTCAATTGCCTACTCTTTTCAGTGCGCACTGGCAGTCCTCGAGCTTATTCTCGAAGAAACAGTATGCAGCCAGTGTGCGCACAAGATTCTATGAGGGAAGTTATGCTTACGGACGATGGCGTGAGTGGACAAGGTTGGCCTTGTTCTTGAGGAGTTCGTTGATGCATTCTATATATGTCGCTTACGCAGCATCGTCTTGTCCCACAAGGGCATAAGCTTGTTTTTATGTTTTGACTTGAGTCCCGTAAACGAGATGGATGCCTTGGTTGAAGAGGTTCTCAAAAGAATTTCTTTGCTTGCTGTACCTTGTCAGCAAAAACTTTGCCGTAGAGTACTGGTGAAGACCTCACACCCTAGGGTCTCTGTCGTCCACGTTTGCGGGAGTTAGCAGAACGTGAGTACATCGCTCATCTCGTTGCACAGCAGATGAAGCTTGAGCCAGGACACCAGCCCATCGTTCCCTTTCCGTTCTTGAGCAAGTCCATCAAACACCTTGTTGAAAATCCTTCTCATGTTGTGGCATGCTGGAATCATCGTGCTGTCGACGAAACTAATGCCCATGCACTTTCCCAAAACCTGGATGCGCATGAAGGCCATCAGGTCGAAGAACACGCAGGGCATGAGTTTCCACGAAACGCGTGTAGGACACGCCCTTTAGGAAGTAGCTTGCCAAATGCTCCTTGATGAAGAAGAGATAATAGTGCTCGAAGTTGCGGAAAGAGCCAAAATGGTAGCACAGCAGGATGGTCGTGATTTCGCTCTTTGAGCATTTGTCCCTTTGCAGTTTCTCATTCGCTTATATCCCTCGTCCATGAGGGCGATATGGAGATTTTTGAGTTAATTCGGTATCCAAATTCTTGCAGAAGTCATCCAACACACAGAATATTTATGTAACTTTGTCAGTGGTAATCATCGCTATACATGTTTATAAGTTGTTGATTTTCAACCATAAAGTTACAAAACAATGGCGAGATTACCAACTTTTTAGGGATTTTTCTTGTCCGAACTGGCATTGTGGATGGAGCATCCGGTGCTTTGAGCATCTCGGTGAGCACTCGTGCACTGGCAACAACACCCTCGAAGAGGCACTTTGAAGAAGTGGAGCTGTGTGGGAGCTTGAACTGCCGTATGAAGTTGGAGAGAGAAGTTCTGTTCATGCTCGGCGAGTGGGCGATATCTGTCTTCAGTCGGCACTTTTCTCATCTGTCTCTGAGAGGCTTTGAGATTCTCGTCCTTCGAATCCTTTTACCAAAGGAGCTTCTTGATCTTTGATTTTTTCGTCCATCTTACAATGTATTTAATGACACCAATAGCGGTGTATGGGCAAAGGTAAATCAAAGAAACCGTGCATGTTAGCAGTTGGAAATAACTGCATACTTGTGGCGTTGATATGGATGAAAGTGGCAAAAAGAGAGGTATGGATCAAACTCCATACCTCCATATTTTTCATTGATTAGGTTATTGCATGGACAGCAATTTGCAGTACATTCCGTTTTTGCTGCAAGTTCTGCATGCGTCCGTTCTCTACAAGTCGTCCCTTTGTCCATCACAATAATTTGATTAGCATTACGGATGGTTTGCAAATGATGGGCAATGACCAAGACCGTGCGATTTCGGATAAGGGGCAGACATTGCCTGTTGTATCTTATATTCATTGACAGGGTCAACATTGCTCGTTATCTCGTCCAAAAGAATGATGGGAGCGTCTTTCAAGAAAGCACGGGCGATTGAAAGCCTTTGTTTCTGCCCTCCGGAGAGTCCCAAACCGTTTTCTCCGATTTTTGTTTCATAACCGTCCGGCAGACTGACGATAAAGTCGTGTATCATCGCCCGTCGTGCAGCTTCCTCGATTTCTTCCTGCGTAGATGTACGGTTGCCCACTTTGATATTGTGGCAAGTGGTGTCTGAAAAAGAGAATAACATCCTGCATCACCACACTGATTTTACCGAGTAGATAATCATAGTCCATTTCTCGAATGTCTATACCACCGATACGGATACTGCCGGTCTGCGGTTCCCAGAAAACAGAGTAACAGGGCTGGTAATGGTTGTTTTACCAGAACCTGACGATCCGACAAATGCCGTTACCGTTCCTTCGGGGAACATGGAACGTAAGATTTTTCATCTCAAAACCTTCCTTCTCATAATGGAACCCGACTTTGTCAAAGGAAAGATTGAAATGGATTTTGCTGTTTTCGGCTGTGATGGATTGGTGATAACAGGAGCATTCAATAAATGGGAAATGCGTCCGTAACTATCTTTTACCTTGATGTAATTCAGCCAATGACTCTCCATATTGACAAAAGGTTTGTAGAATTCTTTTGAGACGATGATAAACATTAGGTAAGCGACGGAAAGTTCTCCCTGCCAGTGTCCACCAAAGACTCGATTGTAGCCATCAGAGCAAAAGCCAACTCTATCAGGAAAGTGTATCTGCCCACACTCACAGCTGCCAAACGTGAAGTCTTCTTACTGCTTTCTCCAAATTCACTGACAGAGTGGTCGAGTCTGTCACGGAACATTCCTTTTTCTCCAAACACTTTCAAAACCGGAATGCCCTTGACGTATTCTACAAAGAGGCTGACCATATCAGCCAGATAGTCCTGAGACTCTTCCTGTGCTTTCATTCCCGAGCGAATGCCCCGATACAGAGAAAACAGGGCAATAGGAAGAATGGCTACCATTGTCAATCCCATGCGCCAATCCACGCAAAATAGTCCAATACCGAGTATTAGAGCTACAATGAAGTCGGCAGACATCCGTGTCCATAGATGTCCTACTACCATTTTCCATATTATCAACGTCTTTGTGAATGATTGTACTTATCTCTCCCAGACGCTCATTGGTATAGAAGCCGAGTGAGAACATTTTCAGTTTCAGTATGATTTTCTCGCGGATACGTTCCACAAGATCAAATCCGGCAAAATGCTTACTCATATCGGCAATGGCATTGGATATGGTTTTCAAGACCAGCAGACTACCGAGTACCCATGCTGCCGAAATGAAAGAGATGCTTTCTCCATGTATATGACGGTCGATGAGAAACAAGACTGGGAGCATGTATCGCCGTGCCGCAAAGGCCATAAACCACGAAAAACAGTGCGGAGATAATTAGATGTCGCACTCACTGAGCAGTCAATTCATTCAATATATTGCGTACCATTCTTATTCCTCCTCTTCTTTTAATTGCCATTTTCACTTACTTGTTCTTGCGTTTCCGTCATATTGCGGTACAGAGAACAGTCTTTCATCAGTTCATGGTGTGTTCCTTTCTGACACGACCTGCCCTTTGTCCATCACAACAATACGCTCCATATCCTGAATAGTATTGAGACGGTGAGCAATGAGTAATGACAGTCTTGTTGCGCTGCAATTCATCAAAGAGCTTCTTGGATTAGTTTCTCATCTCTCCGTCCAATGCAGCGAGTGGCTTCATCGAGAATAACTATTGGAAGTCTTTGAGCAACATTCGAAACAGTGGAAATACGCTGTTTTTCTCCACTAGAGAATTTTATACCGGCTTCGCCTGCCAGCGTATCATAACCGTCTCGGGCAATCCCGCATGATAAAATCATGAATACGAGCACGCTCTGCTGCCATTTCCACTTCCTTTTTGTGTGGCGGTAGGTCTTCCATACGGATATTAGTCCCGAATACTTGTGTTAAAGAAAAACACCTGCTGTACCATCGAAAAATAATCGGCGATATGTACGTTCGAGAATTCCATAATATTCTCTCCTCCCAGATCGGATAGTCCCTGTTTGGGGTGCCAGAACCCCATCATCAAACTTTGCCAGCGTGGTTTTTCCCGACCCTGACTCGCCGACGATAGCGGTATGACTACCTTTCGGAAATTGAGCTTATACATCTTTCAGCGCATTGTCTTTTCTTGTTTGGATAGGAAAATGTAACGTGCTCGAAACAAACATCCGTTTGTGTCGTATCCGTTTTCTTGTCCGCTGTTTCCTTTGTCTGTACCTCTGTAATGGACTGCACTTTTGCCAACGACTGACCATAGACGATTCGAAATGTTGGAATGTGCCAACAGCAAAGGAGGACGAGACAATCCACCCAATATCAGAGGCAAGGATAAAACGAGCTACGGTTAATTCGTCGAGAGCTCATCAGCCATGTCCAATAAGAGTCATTACCACGATACCACCTTCCAAGAACATCGTTATCAATGTCATGGGAACGGTAACGCTAAACATGCTCCGCTTTACCCAACGGATGTAGTCGCGCATACCACCAAGTACCCGTTCCGTTCTGTTTTCCTCGTTACTGAAGGCTTTGATTACCGATATGGTAGCCACATATTCCAAAAGGTCTTCCGACATTTTTTGCGTACTTTCCATAAAGTGTTGAAAGCTCTTTCCCAAAGTGTTTTGACAGCCATTTGCAGCAGAAATGCCACAGGTAAAAGAGAAATGAGCGACAGCCCCAAACGCCAGTCTAACACCATATGATTACCCAGAGTGAGGCTGGAAAAGAGTAGCCGAAAGGATTTCGGGTAATCCATGTGCTAAATAAATTTCAATTTGTTCCACATCGTGGTTAATAATATTCACCAAGTCGCCAACTTTCCGTTCTTGAAAGAAACCGAGCGGCAAGCGTTGCAGATGACTTATGATACGCAACCTCAATCGTGTAAGGGCATTGTAAGCCGACCGGTGTGCACGCCAAATCGAGTTCCAGCTAGAGGCCGCCTCAGCACGTGCGAATGAGTATCATTATTCCTCCAATACCCCAAACTATTGTGGAGAGGGCGTGCCATTTTATCAACTTGTCAACCGCCCACACTACAAGCAGTATAGGGAGTGTGCACTAAAAATAAGGTGTAATATAACAGCATTGGAGAGCGGCTACGCCTCCCGTTCCCTCATCAAGGGTCTGACTTTTTGTTTATCCATATATATGTGTTTGATCTTTTCTGCTGCGAAAAGTACGGCAACAAACAGGATAAAATAACGATAAGCATTATACTGCTAAACAACAATTTGCTCGTATATAAACACAATAGGGGTATAAGCGTGGATAATAGGGTTATTTATTTGCTCGGCAGGTAAGTATCTTTGCACAGAATCTCACAAACAAATATGATATGTCAATCAGCTCAATAGTCCATTTATACAAAAGAATGCTCATTGTCGGCTTTCTATCGTTGTGGTCTTTTTCCTATGTTTTGCTGTCAACCAACAGAAATAAAGTTATTGATGCAGAAAATAGAACAGTTATTTGCCACACCGTACAATGGAAAGGTTTAGACACTCAACGTACACGAATAGTACGACTAAAAACAGGAAAGGTATTGCAAAACTAAAGTGCATCAAGTAATCAAAAACTTATGCTTATGGTAAGTTATGTCGGTTATCAGACCATTACCGATACGATTACTGCAAATGGGAAGCGTTATACCATAAGACTACTCCCGGAATCAACAGAGCTGGCAGATGTAGTCGTAGTAGGAAAAACAAGAGCACAAATACTCAGAGAGTCGCCTGAAGCAGTTTCTGTAATAAATGCGAAAGAACTTCAAGGCAGATCTATTTCGTTAGAAACCGTTTTGGAATAAAACCATGGGTTTGAAAGTCGGACGAACCAGGTGGCTTCGAGGGAGCAGTTCGAGAGTATTGTTCATGGATTGGAAGGAAACCGCATTCAAATCTTATGGGACGGAATACCAATGAGGACTTCTGACGGGGCTTTTTCTCTTGATGAAATTCCGATAGACATTATAGAAAGAATAGAAGTCTATAAGAGTATCATACCAGCCCGTTTCGGATGTGATGGATTGGGGGGAGCCGTCAATATCGTTACTAAAGAGTTTAGTACGGATTATTTAGATGCCTCGTATGAATTCGGATCTTACCAAACACACAAAGGAAGTGTCTTCTCTCGCAAGAATTTTCCAAAGTGGCATTCTACTCGGTGCGGGGTTATTATACATCTGCAAAATGACTACTTTCAGGTTCCCGAGAGAGACTATTAGTAGACAGATGACCACGACCGTTTTCGTTCGTATATGTTGAAGGGAAAAATTGCTTTCACGAAACTTTGGCTCGATGAGATTAGTACCGAGTTCGGGTATTACAATCGTTTCAATGAAATCCAAGGTATCTTAAAAAACATACAACATGCCGAAAACAAATCAGGAATGTTTATGTTGGAAAACAAATTGATAAAAAGCGGAATGCTGAACGACCGCCTTAACTGTGAGTCCCATTTCTCCCTTTCACATACAACAAACAATTTTGTGGATACGGCACGAGGATTAATCCACGATTTCAGAAGGAAACATATATCCGAGTCCGAATGGACCGAGGGAGAAACGAGGATTTTCCTCACAACTCGAATGACAAAGGATTGGAAATCAATGAACGTATCAATTTTTGATTACAAAGTTGTCCATGAATCACAGTTTGAATCTGAACACACTTATTAACTACGCTAGAAGACAACCGAGCGACAACATTGCAGAGTCAGCATGCAGGTTTTTGTTATCGGAGGATTTCCCAGTAAAAGACTGCAGTTTCATTTCGGGGTTGACTTGGGGTCAAAACTCTTTTGATAAAAACTGACGATATATGCTCTCAGCAAAGTCTTCACCTCCATTCGAGATAGAAGATTTGACTTCATGCAGAGATGATTGAGGCTCCGAGAAAAGAACAATACGACCTCACAAACCAGGCTGGATAGAGGCTATAATACGAAACCCTTCAGGGGTTTTCACTTGACAAGCATCTTACCAGCGGGCAATACGCCTTCCCAATTCACGAGAACTATTCGGTGATGGTATCATCACCTTTCCTGCAGCCGTTGAGACCCGAAAAGCCACAACTTCAATCTGGGGTTCTTAATAGACAAAAATGATGTCCTCGGCTTATCGCGATTGCAGTTTGAAGTGAACAGCTTTTATATGCAGGTAAGCGATATGATAAACTTGATGAAACAACACATGGCAGCCGGATATGTAAACGCAGAAAAGGTACATATTAAAGGTATAGAAACCGAAATAAAAATTGGACATATCGCCAACGGTCTATGCCTGCAAATCTAACTTATCAGGATGTGCATTATGTGAACTATTTACCCCGGTACAAGCAATCCGACAAAAGGATTGCGACTACCGAACATTCCCTATTTGTTCGCCAGCTTCGGGGCGAGTATCCACAGCAACCGATTATTCAAGAATTGGTATGTCAAGGCTTTCTGGGACGGCAAATTTACTGAGGAGTTCTTCTACTTCTGGGAACTTACCGAATTACAGAAACGACGTATTCCCCGCAGTTTCGTCAATGACATAGGTCTATTGTTGACCTACAAAAGCAAATATTCCGTAGCCTTGGAATGCCACAACCTAATGAACAAAAAGAGTCTGGGACCATTCCCACAACCATTGGCAGGACGGACACTACCTCAAAATTCAGATGTCTTCTCCAAAAGGAATTTTCTAATTTAACAAATATAAAAGATGAATACAACTATTTTCAATCCTATATAGCTTTTTCTGCTATGCTGGTCAAGCTTCATAGAGCGACATCTTGCTAACAAAATAGTGAACCTACGCCTACTCCTCAGAGGTTTCAGCAACATTTCACTGCTCCCATGCGTATGTGGACAAAAAGATGCTTATGTAAGGGACATTCAGTGATTTGACTCCTCAAGCAACCGACAATAAGAAAAGCATTGAATTCAGGGTTTGGTTGCTATCTCGTTTACTAAACAAAGGTAATACAGTGCTTGTACGAAAGAAGTTCGAGGATAAGATACATGAAGTTTACAAGAATTGCTCATGGAGAACTGATAAAAGCAGGTACTATGACATTTTGAACAGATAGCTAACCCGGAGAAATTAACTGTTGTTGATGAACAGCGGGCATACGTTTGCTGCACGGACGTGGAAAAAGTGCGTTAATCAATACTTCAACATGCAAAAAGGAAGATGAAAATTGACCTCTCGTCTTATGCGGTTCAAGACAACAATCCTGATCCCGGCTGTAATGTCATCACGTGATGGAAAGATGTATGTTGCCCTCAATCAGCTCAATTCGCCTCATACCTCCGTACTGGGGTACTGGAGCAGGGGTAACTATCATTGACCTCAAGACGAAAAAGACTGAAGTTATCAAAAGATAACCACGCACAAGTGTTGTAAGTTGTTCCGCCATTCTGACGCATTCGCGACGAGCAGGTGACATCTGCTACGGTGCGGGCAACAACTTCCGAAATGTTGCCGATAAGGAAGGTTTTCCTGCGTATCCGCAAAGGAAGCGACACTGGGATAGCGATTATCTGTTCAACCTATCGAAGACAACCATAAAGGAATAGGGCAAAACAAGACGTATATGATTAAGTCTTTCTACTGCGGGTAATGTGGTATTGTGTATAGTTGCGTGAAAGTAACGGATACAAATTTGGAATACTCAAGAAAAGACTTCCAACCTGAAAATCGACATTTGGAACAAAACCGTCGAAAAACTTGATTTGCCAATGACCGACAGCAATGGCTCTTTTGCTATAACTCGCTCGCTGAGGACTATCGTCTTTGGAATGATATGTAACAATGTTGCGAAATTGTACACCTACAATACCAAGACAGGCGAATGCTCACAAAAAGCCAATTATTACCATAGAGTTCCTTCAAGTTTGGTCGCATTTGAGGTAAACTCTCATTAAAAACATTTCTCATGGAGCTATTGGTTCTTTTTGAAGTAATACGGATAAAAAGCTTTGCAATAATTCAGTTTTATCCGTGTTTTAACAACTTTTGCAAAAAGACATGATAAAATGACCATAAATTTTTGTGCAATCAATAAGCCTGAAGATTGGATGGAGATGGTTTGCCGAACAATTTTGGCACATCGACGCCAACAGATGGATTTACCATTCGCTTCTTCTATTGGTAGTGGATTCTTCAAACAATATTATCCTCTGCCATGGCTAACATTGACTTATATCAGTTTCGTAACATACGAGCCGATAACTATGATACGTCGCTCGGTAGAAAACTCGAAATGGATTCCTGTCATATTCTATATCAATGAGCATAAACACGAGCAGATAATTGGAACGAAAGTACAAAAACGGTCGGGTGGACACGCTCGATGGCATTCATGCCTTCGAAAGTAGCATCCGACTGGTGGAGTTTTCCTCAAAACGATACGAAAATATTACCTGACTTTCAGTAAAGGATTGGATTGAAAGAAAGATTGATGCAGCATGGAAACCTATATATCGGTCCGCTTCTCCAATCGGACAAGGCTTTTTTGTTTGGTGAGAACCATTACACCTGCAATGCAACAGGTCTTGGATAACATTAAGTCTACTTTACACAAATCGACAATCGCTTTTTCAACGCTTCATTTGCATGGAAAAACCTGGAATTACTGACAATGTTCCTTGAAAAGCTCGAAAAACGTTCCGATAAAATCTCTTGCCAACCTAAACTTGAATGATGTTGAATCAGTATTCCGTGTTCGTCGCCAGATTCTTCAGAAAGTCTCAGTAATGCCGAGTATTCCCGAGATTGGCGCGTGAAAGCCAATATAGACGGTTCCAAATTACAAAAAGTGCTTCAAGCAGGTTATTGGAAAAGCCATCGCAGAATATGCCCTATCCGAAAAGATGAAATGGGCAAAACGACTGCTTTCCACTCGCCTCTACTCGGTGTCAGAAGTAGGCTATAAAGTTGGATATACTAACCTCAGTCATTTCTAGAGAGCTTTCTGCAAATATCACAGGATGAAACCTAAAGCAATATCTTGACTCATTATAAGTTTACACAAATATTACTTGCATTTTTGAGGGTTATGCTAAACAATCTTTCGAACTTAGACCTGCAAAAACATCAGGCAAGTAAAATAACGACATTTAAGTTTTCATGCCGGGTAACAATTTTATCATTGATACTTTCTGGTATTTCTGTTTATTATTTAGTCGAACTCTTGTATGCTCTCGACACCTGCAATTGTATCAGTAATGGAGAAATTGGTATGGAGGAATTGGCACACACTCTCTGAAATCTTCGGAGTGGAGATAAAGAACTGCTACAACGTATATATGAATATAAAGCATCATAGAAAGATGACAGTCGTCTTATTTTTCTTGACGACGAACTCCGTGAAAAATCAATAAGCGGATGGTGGGGAGCGACCTGAAAGGCGTAAGTTCAAAGTAGTAAATCAAAAGGGAGATATTCCGACTCTGTAATATCTCCTTATTCATTCTTTGATAAGCACTTCCAACTTTTGGCTATATCCTCTGAGGTTGGAAGCACTTGTTTCCGTATTTAATGCATTATGAAAAATAGGCTATAATATTAATATACTCAATTTTGAACGAAATCGTTGTGAGATTTTCAGAGATCATACCTTTGATTCTTGATAGGGAATAAATCAAATCAGAAATTAATGATGTATAGATGAAAGGATTGCATTTTTGATTAAATGAGCAAGCTTCGGATCATTCTTAATGCATAATCTCTGAATCAACTAACGAGAAATTTCCTTCCTTGACCTTTGCGATAGTTAGCTTCGATGGTCTCCTTTTGAGATTTATCAGGAGCCATCTTCGTTTTGCGAGTCTGCAATCGTGGGGATGGTTCTGATGGGATCTTTGTTTCTGCAGATGCACCTTGGCACTATCCTACAATCTCCGCATGAAAAATCTTTTCTGGTCGATACGCTCGTCGAAGTTGTCGGACTCGCACCTCAAACATACTGCGTGAGGTTAGATCTTGCGCGCCAGGATAAGACTGTCCATTTTGCGTGGAGATTGATGTTGATTTGTCGTTGCGATTGATGGTCATGGACTGCCGCTGCTGGAGTACCTTTCGAAAACGCTCGGAAAGCGTCTTAGCAGTTTCTCGACCACCAGCTGAAAGCATTACTACCGTGTTCTGTATTACCTTACTCTCCTTGTCTCCATAATCACGGAGTAAGTTGTGAGAAGTCCTGAAAAGCCCAAACATACAGCAACTTTACTGTTGCTTCGTGCAGTAGCAATGAGGGTTGTCAAGCCCTAGTAGATGGTTGGCAACTCATCGATAATCACTCGAGGATTTGAGTTGCTTCTTCTTGTTGATGAGCTTCACATACGACTATTATACAAACCGAGAGTCAGCCGGATGATATTCTGGCGTCAGGGTTTGTTACCACAACAAGGACTTTCGGCTCATTAGGGTTATTGATGTCGAGAAGAAATCATCACCCTGTCATCACCCAATAAAGATGCAGGAGAAATCATACGAGATAGTGGTATCTGGCATGGCAATCTGTCCTGCAGCTGGTCTTGTGCTCACCCTCCCAAGCGTCCATAAAGGAGAAAAGGTGATTGGCAAGTTCATCGTGGGAAGTAAGTATCAGGAAAATCTGTGCGTAGGGACGGTTCAGGAACTCTATGGCATGAGGAAAGGTGCAATACTTTCCCGTTCTCATAGATTTTCAGAAACCAAATGATGGCGGCAGCGAGATAATCGGCGACTCCACGAAGAGACTCCCTGCTTTCTGAATCCACGAGCGGTTGAGGGTTGAGCATAATCGTGTAGGCACTCTCGTAAGCATCCGATATATCCGTCATAAAGGCGGTTGATGGGATTGCAGCGAGTGCGATTGCGTGGGTCGTCGAAGTTAATCACGATAGAACTGCGGCTTTACCTTGTAAGCATCCAAATGATGGAGCAAATGATTGTGAAGCTGTCTCCGAAAGGTCAGGGAACTTATAGTCGTAGATATACATGCGTAAGCCTTTCTCTATCTGCTGCTTGATATAATTGTTCACAATAGCATAGGACTGCAGAACCCGGTGTGCCGAGGCACCATCGAGGCATGGAAGGATTGACCACGTTAATCAACCGTTGTTCCACTTTCTTCTTATAGTAGAAACGTGTAGGAGATTGACGGGTATTCATTTTCCATCAACCGAGTTTCCTGCATGAAACTCTCATTCTCAGTGTTAAACACATCGTCCATCAGGTTGTTTTTGAGTAGTCGGCTCATCCATACACCACCCATCAGCAGGCAGATATAACCAATGGACAGCGTAAATATATAGAGGGAAGCTGCACCAACCTTACCAATGGGCAATACTAGTAGCCACCAATTGAGAAAGAAAAAGACAAAGCCAGAGAAAAGCACCGTCCAAATCTTTGGCCGTGTGATTTTCTCCTCTTTCACCGCCCTGTCCCAAACAGGGCAGGACAAAGCGGAAATACTCACACAAAAGTTTTGTCCAAAGGATGGATGAGAACAAATCCGTGGTGCGCTGGAAGTTCATTAGAATTTTATCAATGATGCCAAGCGTAAAACCCCAGACATGAAATGCCTCGTAACAGAACCAATAACAGTTAACGAGGAGATATCACGGATATGCCTCGCATAAAAGTCCATGACCTTACCCTAATGCTCTTAAATCATCTTCTTGTGCCATAATTATATTGTTTTATATTTGTTGTATTATCGTTATTTTGAATTGCATTTTGAATATTGATTCAAAACAAAGAGTTTAAAATACTTTTACTATCTTTTCTTCTGTCTGAGTTGACTTTGCTTTTGCTTGCGAAGTTTACGTTTGCCATAACCGCTTCCTTCAATCATCATTGCCCGTAGGGTGAAAAGAACCATCTGCCATATCCTCGATTGGTTCATCGATGAGATTGTCGGTGTTCTCCTATCTGATTACAGGTTGAACGGTTGCGCGATGCTTCTAAACGAGACAGACGGATTGCCACTACAGCGTTTCGTCCGAAAAATGGGTTATGCGTGGATTGGATAGATACGCATTGAATACATTAGCAGCATATCCTTTTACCTAATCGACGAACCATTTAAGGGCACGCCTTGCTCATCATCAATAAAGGTAATACCGTAGATACGCCCATTTTCATTTCTTCGGACCAACCACGCAAAGCCCTGCTCCTCCATTTTTCTGTTGGAGTTTTTCTTTTGCTCTCAGGGAGGTACGCCTGCTTCCAATACCTTCCTTCTAACGGTTGGTATCAGTGGTTTGATAGTTTGTTTCGACTTCTGCATCCTGTTCTGTACGTGCAGTATAACCCACCACGGCCTATGTCCGGGGGCGTGGATAGAGCCTGCTCTTGTTGCCACTTTTTCATCGAGTTGGAACATAAACCAGTCCGTCATACTTCTTTCCCCGAAACTCCGTCTTTGACTTCTTCTACTGTCAGATGGTATCGGGAAAGAATGGCATTCAGCTCTCTAATGAACAGAAACAGCAATGTTTTAGGACAGAGAAGCGTTTTGACTGCTTGTTCCTTGATATTCCCTTTGGTGGTATCAATTTTAGATACTTCCTTCATTTCCTATCAGTTTACTTTTCGAACTTGGAATAGAGTTTATATTTCCTTTCAAAGGCATCGGTAATCTGCTTGCTCCTTCGCTTTTCAAATCTGTCGTTAATCTTCTGCCCGACTGTCCACCGAATCGACACAATGTGGATATGCTCACGGGCGATGTCGTTGTGCTTGAACACGATGTAGGGGTTGTTTTCCGTGCCGAGCCTCCATATACTCCCTGGCTATCTGTGTCGAGTTGCTCATCGGATAGTTTCTCGTCCGGGTGCGGATTAAGCGAACAGTGAACACCATTTTTCTTGGTACGGCATTTCTCGGGGATAAGAGCCTGCATATCGCGAAGCACCTTATCTATTCGATAAGTGCCGTCAAAGCTCTCGAGTTCATTCACGCATAAGACGGATGCCCTCGTTGTGCTGCACCTTTTTGAGTTGTAGCCCAATGCCCTCCGAGATTCTCCGTTGCTGAAATCTTCGCTATCATGATCTTTATCGCCTGTCAAATTGCTCGGTTAGTTGTATCGTTTTCTGCTGTAACGTGATGATTTGAAGAGACAAATTCTCCAACTTTTCGAGCAATAGTTGTGCGGTCTTCACACTGTGATAACTGTTGATGGCGCGCACGGTTTGGTTATACAGCACACCAATCTTGTGGATTTGTGCCGTCGAGTTCGAGAGTTTTCGGTAGTATTCTACGGCGGTCTATCCACCGTGATGACCTTAAAACTCTCCCAAGAATACTGACCACGCACGAAATCCGACTTGGTTTCCGCTCCCGATTTATGGAACAAATCAATCGCCCTTTGCTGGTCTTTCGGATTGGGCAACCGCACATGCCAGTTGTCCCAACGGGACTTTTCTGCCCGTTTTCGTTCTGAACGACGTTCTCTTTCTTTATCCATATCCATTTCTGGTTTTCTAATTACGACTTTGGGGTGATTCATCTCACCTCGAGGCAAAGGGTTTTGTGATACAAACTGTAAGTTTGTGTTACAAACACACCTGCCAATATCAAGTTGATACGATTGAAGTATCCACCCTTTTGGGGTGTCTGCTTCGGGATATTACCTCCATGTATTATTCTCGCCTGCAAAGTTACGGCGAGTTTTCAAATATCTCATTATCAATGATATTCACTCTTTTTCCTTGCATTTCCCTGTACTTCACAGGTAGTTGAAACTTAGGATAAAACCTTGTTATTTTGCAAGCAGATTCAGTTGAAAGACAGCTTGAAACCTGTATGGATAAAAGAGTCCAAAAATAATGATTTCAACTTCAAAAATCTCAATCAAGAAAGGTTTGAACTGCGGATGGTTTTTATGTTTTTGAGCTGAGTCAAAATTGAGCTGGGTCAAAACCAGACTTTTAGGTCGAGTCAAAAATATGGTTTCAACAACAAATATGACATGACTTGTCAGTCAAGATATACATTAACTTATAACATAAGTAACAACCGACTATGAATATGGAAAAGAAGAAAAACAATCCCATCTATCTGGGCTTCGCCTCACAGAAAGGCGGAGTTGGCAAAAGCAGCCTTGCCGAAGTGCTAGCTTCCATACTATATTACGAGAAAGAACATCTCCCTTGCCGTCGTGGACTGCGACGGTACGCAGAAATCGTTCTACAAACTCCGCGAACGCGACAGAGATCTATCAGTCCTCGCCCGAACTAGAGCAAGGAACTTCGTGAACGCCTGTCGCGCTACGGCAGAAATCGTACCATATCGTCAGAAGCAAAGCCGGAAAGAGCCGTTTCCGATGTCGCGAAAATACCTTTCGTAAAATGAAGACGGACCGCAACTGATTATCTTTGACTTTCCTGGTCATGCCCTTACCAGTGCCATGATGGATCTGTCCATTACGATGGACTATATCATCTCACCTAGAAGCCGACCCACGGTCGCTGGCATCGAGTTTTTGCATACGCCAAAGACAATCAGGGACTTGGGTGTCGGGTTTGAAGGCTCACGCATTCAGGACTTCTTCCTACTTTGGAACAAAATCAACCGCATTGCCAGTACCACGGTCATCGACCTATTCAGTCAGAATGCTGAGGAACAGGGACTGCCGATTTTCGATACCCGTATCTACAACTCCGTCCGATTCAGCAGGGAATTAGCACAAGGGGGTGTCAAAGGTGTATTCCGCTGCTCCTACCTGCCCCCTGCACCTGCTCTCCGTCCTCAGACTGGAGTGGATGAGTGGGTAATGGAGGTCGTGGAGAAAACTCAACCTGAAAACTGAGAACGGCGTATGAAATCACTGAAAACAACGTGAAGCTGCTTCAAGCGAAATTGGAGGAGATGGCAGATATTGGTGTCAAGAAGCGCACAGAGGAGAACACACCAGACTTTGACGACCCCATAGATTTGGATGATGATTCTGACTCTGTGGAAGAAGATGTAAGTGCCTCTCTTTCTAAAATTGACGAACAGGAGGAAATACCGGAAGAAACTTCGTTTAATGGCAACAATGCCAAAACAGCGCAGCTCTCGAAAAGAAAGAGAAATACCAGAACGAAGTTTCTTCCCCAGCAATGGACTTTTCCTGAATACGAACAGCGATTTCTGACGGGTGTCGCAACGGGCGCAACAAGTCAGGGCTTCAGTATCCGTACTGAGATACTCAGATGCTGCGTGATGTGCTGAACGACATTAGATCGAGGCTTCCATCACAGGGTATATTGAGAATATCGCTTCTCGATCATTTGAAAAGCATATCAGGATTTGTTGAACCATACCGCCTCACAGCGCAGGCGCGATAAAACCATAGACTTATGATAATCAATTTATTGTGAGGCGCATTGCTTTTGCTGGGTATAGCGTGGATAGCTCTCGGCATCGCATACTTTTGGAGGTTATTTCAAGATTTGGCAGCCCAATCAGGAAAGAATACACCGAAACAGAAAGAAAACGGGCACGGCACAGAGTCTCAATCATCCGTTTTCCAGAGCAGATTGACAATGCACGTCACGTTTTGGTGGGCAGGAGACAACCTTTTCGTTTCCCCGTCTATCTCCGAAGTTCCCGCTGTTTCCTCCTCTGAAAATCCTGATGAAAAACCTGATACTTTTGTAGAGAAAAACTCATCTGTATCCGAAGAAACAAAAGAAGTGGAAGGTACAGATGAGGACAATGAAATGCAGGTTGACTATACGATGGACGAATCGGACGAAGACACTATCATCCGTGAGGAACTGCAGATTGCAGACGATTCTTTACCCGAAGTCTCACCATCCGCCATTCTTGCAGGGACTTGTCCCGTAGTAAACGGCTGACACAGAAATGACAATACACTTGATGTGGAAAAGCGAAAGCCGACGTTCACGAAACACTGCAGAGCGATACAGGACTACAGCTCATGGATTACATTAAGGAGGCAACGCTCAAGCAGGAGAAAGACCATCAAAAGCTACTTGCTGCCATTCGTAAGGCGGAAGAAGCGGAATTAGAGGAAAGTAATATAAACTCTTCTTCAAACTTTGAAACGAACTTAAACGTAGAGAGCAGCAATAGCGATGCATCGGAAGATGACGAGCGTCCACTTTCATACTATTTGTAAAACTTAGTGTTTTTGTTCATATTGTACGGTGTTCGAGGGGTGGCTCAAAAGTAAAACAATCAACCAATATCAGTCATACAATAAAACCGAGCCACCCCTTACCACCTCTATCTAAAAGAAAACAATTCATTTAACAACTTAAAATAAAAAGAACAATGAACAACAAAAAGAAAATCACAATGCTACTCCTGACAGCTACCGCCATGAGAGCATACGCACAGGGCAACGGCATGGCGGGTATCAATGAAGCCACAAAGATGGTAACAAGCTATTTTGATCCTGGCACAAAGCTTATCTATGCCATCGGTGCCGTGGTAGGTCTGATTGGAGGCATTAAAGTGTACAACAAGTTCTCAAGTGGTGACCCCGATACGAGCAAGACCGCAGCCTCTTGGTTCGGTGCGTGTATCTTTCTCATCGTGGCTGCCACTATCTTGAGAAGCTTTCTTCCTGTAAGGCGATGGCAGCATTTGAAATCAACAAGGGTGTAGGCCGGACGGTGGAATTCAAGGGCTTGAAGGCACAGTATCTCTTCCTCTTTGCAGGAGGCCTGCTGGCAGTCTTCATTCTCGTGGCCATTCTCTATCTCTGCGGCATCAGTCAGATAGCCTGTCTTGTCATAGGTGTAGTGGGTGCCACCATAGTGGTGTGGCAAACGTTCACCATGAACAGAAAGTACGGGCAGTACGGACTGATGAAGAAAGGAGCAGTGCGTATGCACCCACGCTACCTTGTGAACCGCCGTACGGTCTGCCACCTTATTCGTAACCTTCAACCAAAGAAAGCGAAGAAATGAAAATAAAAAGCAAGATAACAACCTTGGAATCGAAGTTTCCGCTACTCTCCATAGAGCAGGGCTGTATGGTGAGCAAGGATGCAGACATTACGGTTGCTTTCCGTGTGGAGCTGCCCGAACTCTTCACCGTTACCTCTACAGAATACGAAGCAATGCACTCTGCCTGGCATAAGGCAATCAAGGTGCTACCCAATTACAGCATCGTACACAAGCGGGACTGGTTCATCAAAGAGGACTATCAAGGAAAAGCTCTCCGATGGCGGACTGAGTTTCCTTGCCCGTTCCTCTGAGCGGCACTTCAATGAGCGTCCGTATCTCCACCACTCAGTCTATCTCTTCCTGACCAAGACCAACAAGCAGCGTATGGCGCAGCAGAGCAATTTTTCTTCGCTCTGCCGTGGTCCCTACTTCTCAAGGAAAAAATCATGCTTACCTCTATACTATTTCAATGTCTTCTCCGTCTGTTGCAAGAAAGTAGATAACCAATTCAGACACTATGCCTACGATTAATTTTTGCATATTTAGATTCTAAAGTTACGAAGTTAGCTTCTTTCCATGTCCTGTCCCATATGCATTTCTTAATTCAGCTATACCGTTAATCATGGAAGTAGCCCTTGTAAGATTTGTTTAATACAGATTTCAGCCTTTTTCAGGATTACTAGTCCTCTTAGATTTGAAGTCCAACACATTGCAAGTATGCTTAATTAACTGTCCTAAATTCCAATTTTTATCTACTTTTTCTTTATGCTAACAAGTATAGATTTACAAGCGGTTTCTATAAAGCTCCTTAGCTGTTCAATAGCTAAATCCGTATTTCTTGAAATTGCTTCATTCATTAAAGCTAATTTTGTTATTTACATATTCGGTATTCAGGTATTTTTATCTCGTCCTTATTCTCAATCTGATGTGAAAAACCTATAGTTTTTCAATCTTCCTTCAAACACAGGTTTACCTGATAGTTCGCTCACCTGTATAATCTCATAACCATCATTTTTAAATTATTATAAATCTCTTGCATTTGCAGAAATTTCTTTCTCGTCAGCTCTTACCGCAAAATGTAGCGTTTCTGCAAGGAATCTCAAGTATTCCTCATCGTCAGTGTGCATCAAATTAAATCTCGTGTCAGTAAAAACCCAACCATTTTCCCAATCATAATTCATCACCATATGTTGGTATATATCGTCATACGCATTTGTATAACGATAATCTCTGGATGGAAGTTGTTGAAGATTATACAGGCGATTGAGAAAAATCAGGTTCTTCAAGTTGGCCATTACTACGACAATTTATTTATTTTTAATTCATCTGCCAATATTCTTTCTTGTTGTTGCTAATTTTTATTTTGTTGTTTCATACGAAATATAGTTATAGTGTTGTAAATATATTGTTGTCTTCTCACTGCAGAAAAAATATTTTTTATCGATAAAGGCAACAAAAGGCACAAGTCCCATTGCTCAACGAGTCTTGCGCCTATAAATAATGTATTCACATTCGTTCGTTACCTTATGGTTCTATCGCAGGCTCTGGTCCCAGTGGGAATGTTTCTCGCTGGCTTCTTGGATGCCTTGTCAGTTACGATAACATGCTCATAGCTCACACCAGTAAGCGTGAAATACTTCTTTGAAGGGCAAAGATGAACGATAGGCTGGTAATGTGTACGTTGGGATTGAATTTTTTTCCTTGCCTTTCTCCACCAACTTACTTTGGAATGATGGGCTCAGTGTGCCGATGTCGCCGGAGTCCACGATATCGCCGTTCTCAACGTGCCGCTTTGCAATTTCAGCAGCGAGTCGCAGAACGGCTTCCACCTCTGCACCTGTGAATGTAGTCGCATGTGCTACTTCATCACAGAAACTACGATGGTCTACTCGCTTACGTCCTGTTGGACGAGCCTGAATGACAAATCTTTCCAGCCATTTTCCCGAGATTTGCCTTTGCGCTCTGAAAAGCACATAGGCTAAAGGTCTGTTGACATAGTTTTATATTAGATGCTCCTCGTGAGGTTAGTCCTTCAGAGGTTAGGAGCGTGTGCCCTCTGCCAGTGTAGGTTTTTAATAATACTACAAAGATACAAAATCAATCATCAGAATGCAGAAAAACAGTCGAGTAATTTTCAAAAATACTCGACTAATTTTGAAAAACAGTCGAGTGAGCATTTGTTGAATGATAAGTATAAAGCTCATTAGAGTGAGAATGTGCTTTTATGCTGTGCATCTTACCACTTTCAAGGTAGTAGATAAGAAGATGGCAAAGTGTACGGCCATACAAGAGCCAATGTTACGGCCACTTCGTGCCTATCATCAGGTGATGCAGGTGCGTGGCATGGGTAGTGAACACGCTGTGTTTGCACTCGAGCAGTTTTCTCTTGCAGAAGACAAGCAGCTTGAAGTGACGCTCTATGAGAGAAATGGCGGTCGTACACTGACCTTTTCATGTAACGGCAGAAGATCTGCAGTTGGCAAAGAAGATTGATAACCTCAAACTGAAATGGTAGACATTATGAAGAAGAAAAATCATTTTATCGGTTTGTGCAGCGGTGGCAATGGCTTTTCAGTCTGCCATCGCAGGCACAGCGACTGATACCCAAGCAAAGGGGAATAGAGGTCATGGGGAGTGTTCCGACTTATCAAGGGTGAAAAAGTTCCTTGCTGCTGACAATTTCGGCATGGGAGCATCACTCACCCGATATCTGAGTCGTGAGAATTATACCTTTTGTTATGGCAGAGTATGAACAGCAGAATATGCCGTACAGAAGTTATAACGTAAAACTCAAGGATGCACTCTTGCAGGTGGGCTATATGCACCCTGTTCTCTCCGACAGAGGTAAGAACGTGTTTCTCTATGGTGGCATATCCGCTTTGGGTGGCTATGAGCAGCTGAACGAGGACAAAAAGCTGCTGCCCGATGGGGCGACACTGCTCGACCGCTCCCGCTTTGTCTATGGCGGTGCCGTGCATGGCTCGGTGGAAGTGTTCCTAACGGACAGGGTTCTCTTTCTTGTAAAGGCGCAGGGACGTTTCCTCTTTGGAACGGACGTGCATCGTTTCCGTCCGGCTGTTTCAGCGGGACTAAGGTTTAACTTTTAAGTAGAAGAAAAGATGAAGAAGATATTGAATACGATTTGGGTAATGGGTGTGCTGACCCTTGCCGTGTTTTGCCTATCTGCTTGTGATAGGGATTTGGATGTTCAGCAGTCTTATCCGTTTACGGTGGAAACAATGCCGGTTCAGAAGGACATCATAAGGGGGCAGACGGCTGAGATACGCTGCACACTCAAAAGCGAGGGCGGTGAGTTTGCCGACACTCGCTATACGATACGTTATTTTCCAGTCTGACGGCAAGGGCTTGCTAAGAAATGATAACGGCACTGTCTTCAAGCCGAAACGACCGCTATCCGCTGACGAAGGATGTGTTCCGCCTGTATTACACTTCGCTGTCATCTGACCGCCAGACGATTGATGTATATGTGGAGGATAGTTTCGGCAGGGTTCAGCAGCTGACCTTTAGTTTTAACAACGAGCGAGAAGAGGGCAAGGATAAGCCTGCATCTTCTCGCCACTAAGGAACATAATTGATGCGAACGATAAATTCTTTCATTTTACTTTGTGTATTCTGCCTGTTCTGTCAGCCGACCCTTGCCCAGCGCAGGGTGCGGCTGGCAGACTTGCCACCTTTTGAGCGTGCAGTAGTTGTAGTGAAAATACTTTGAGGGTATGCACGGCTGGAAGAATTATCCGTATGTTGGATATGGGCATCAGCTGCAACCAGGAGAACATTTTCACGGCGGATATGACGGAACGGCAGGCAGACTCCTGCTCCGTGCCGACCTTTGGAAATGCTTTGAACACTTCAAAGGGTATGGTAAGGATGCCCTGCTGCTGACCTTGCTTGCCTACAATGTGGGTGTGGGGCGACTGCTTGGCTATGGTAAGCACCCAAAGAGTAGGCTGCTGCGAAAAATAGAGGCTGGAGATAGGAACTTTTATCAAGAGTATATTTCGTTCTGCCGATATAAGGGAAAAGTTTTGAGTGGGTTAGTCAAACGACGAAAGGTTGAGTTTGCGTTGTTCTATATCATCTAACTATATTAAACCAAGAATTATTCCTATGATGTTGCTTTCTATTTTGCTGAAAAAAATTGTAACTTTGTAATACGATTAAATAGGATAAGCAATGAATGAAAGAAACAAAAAGGTACTCTTCGTCTTATTGAATGAGTACACAGATTGGGAAGGTGCTTTTCTCTACAGCCCTTCATGTTGGCGTAATACCAGGTAGTGAAATCAAGTACAGAGTGTATACAGTTGCTCCGACATTAGATGCAGTCTGTTCCATTGGTGGATTCAAAACGTTGCCCGATTATTCTTTTGAGAATATGCCCAAAGACTATGCAGCCTTAGTCCTTATTGGTGGCAATCGATGGGATTCACCTGAAGCAGAACTTGTTGCGCCATTGGTACAAGAAGCATTGGATAAGGGTAAAATCGTAGGAGCGATATGCAACGGAGCATCGTTTCTGTGTGCTCATGAGCTGCTGAACAACGTAAAAACATACGGGTAATGGTCTCGACCAACTTAAACAATGGGGTGGTGAAAGATACACGAACGAAACAGGATATGTGAACGCACAGGCAGTGAGTGATAAGAATATTGTTACAGCAAATGGTGTCGGTCATTTGGAATTCACTCGAGAAATGCTCTCACTTCTGAAAGCCAATACCTCGGAAAAGATTGCAGCTTGGTATGACTTTTATAAGAATGGATTTGTAAAATAGTAGTCATACTACTAAATAAAATTGATGCGTGGAGTACATCGTCTCCACGCATCAATTTTATAGTTAGCAATCACACATACATCTTATTTTATGGATGTGGTTCTGGCTGAGGTCCTGGATTGGGATGTTCCTCACCAGAATTCTTGTCAGGTGCTGAAACACGTTCGTAGCTCACGCCAGTAAGTGTAAAATACTTCTTTGAAGGGGTGAGATGTACCACAGGTTTCGTAATATGAACCTTTGGGTTGAACTCCGTTTTTCCCTTCTCAACCAATTTACTCTGGAAAGAAGGTGTAAGTGTCCCGATGTCTCCGAAGTCTACAATGTCTCCGTTCTCAACGTGCTTCTTTGCTATCTCAGCTGCAAGTCTGAGAACAGCCTCGACTTCTGCACCTGTGAACGTTGTAGCGTGTGCCACTTCATCACAGAAACTACGATGATCAACTCTCTTTCGTCCTGTAGGATGAGCCTGCACAACGATTTTCCCTTTCAAATTTCCAACTGTTCCTTTACGCTCCTTTAGCGTATAAGCAATGGGTCTGTTCGCCATAGTCACTAGTGTTGCCCCCGATTGTTAAGCCTTTGGAGGCTGGGGCTTTATCCTCCTCAGACTTGTTAATAGATTTATATCACAAAGGTAAGAAATTTCTTGACTATCTCCAAGAAAAAGCACATATTTCTTTTGACACTTATCAACCCTTTTTCGCAAAGGGGTTCACCTAAACGAGTAAAACTATCTACCTATTATCAGAAAAAGGTCTACCTTTTCCGCCAAAAGGGTCTACCTTTTTCGAAAAAGGTAGACCCTTTTTGAAGAAACTGACAAACCTCTTCTGTAGATTTGGATATGGTTAATTAATAACCCTAATGAGAATATGCAGTATTTGGCTTTCACCTTGTCCGCCAATTTTCAATTCATCCGCATAGTTGTAGATGATGTCCTCAATCTCTGTCTTCATATCTCTGATAATTTAATGGTTCATACTTTATGCTGTTGCTTTCATTCTTCGGCTTATAAGACCTCGATTGGCATTGACAAGGTTTACAATTTGCTCGTGATATTCCGTATTCTTGTTGCATACCCACGACTTTGCACCACTTCCAAAGTTCGTAATGATACTTCAATGGTTTCTATTCGCTTGCCTTCAATGGTAGCCGAAAGGATAAAGAGTCTTCCTTGAGGTAGTATGCATTAGAAAATACGCAATGGTGCATTGATACACCTTCTTCCAAATGTTCCTGCACGCTCTCCAACACGTGGACTTGGATTATGCAGCAATACGTAAC
>BNJU01004826.1_pt1 | contig 82336 bp, 66 predicted proteins | sample 8539281 | NCBI WGS metagenome assembly BNJU01 (sample SAMD00202456, study PRJDB9452) | human saliva metagenome | isolation source: human saliva | place: Japan | reverse complement strand
TGTGCCGTGACGCTTCCACGTCGCGGACTTATCGCCTTATGACCGCGGAGGTTCGCAATGCCGCCTCGAATTCTTCGAAACTACGACACCGTCTGCCGCCTTCCAGACTCTACTCGCTCGCCATGTGGCTTTGGTACAACATGAAGAAGCAAAAAGTAAAGAATTTCAGGTTCATCCGACATTTGGAGTGATGCGGCAATGGTGAGCGTGTATGCTAGATGAAAAACACCTTTCATCCCTAAAACCGTAGGCCACTTCTTCATCACCTTTAGCTTATCGACTGGAGTTCGCCCAGCTATTCTCCTCTTCTGATGATTTTCGAGCGTTAAGCTGAAGGCTTTTGGGGAGAGAAACTGGCATGCGGCTATGGCTCGCCATGAGATTCGCGGCAAATTTCCAAATGTCGACGAAACCCACATTAATCGTCTTAGTACTCATCCCGAATTGGCGATGTCCCTGACAACATTAGATTTGTAGACAGCTAGCATTTAGCCGCCCATGGAGTGAATTCACTTTCACCCAACGCAGGCAGCCTGCTGGGCAGGGACTATTTTACAACAGAGTAACTCTGGAGTGGAGAGATACAGACAAGCTCTTATAGAAGAGCAGCCCTAGGGGCTGTGAAGAGGAGGGGTTTCAGATATAGATACACCAGTTAGCTCCAGAGGCATATAATATCTATACATTTTGCACCCTTTACAGAAGAGCGGCTCGCATTGGTGGAACAAAATATTGAAGAGAAACTCGCCAATATAGAACATTTCCCCACCCATGTTGTATCGGGATGCATGTGTTCCATCTGACTGTCTTAGCTCCTCGGATACGCGAGTCTGAACGGCGAGGGGATTTCTCAAGGACCCTGATTTGTCAATCTGCAAATGTCTACGAGCAGTCCTTCTAATGCAGCATGCTATGTTGCTCAGCTGGAGGATATAGCTTAAGGATAAAGCCTGAATATATGGCGAGGTCTGGATCGCAGAAGGGTGTTTCTATCGCCTCAAGATGGACATTACTCCACCTGAGAGTGGAACAGTCTGATGATGTGCGAGGAAGAGATTCAAAGACTCAACTCTACATGGCGCAGACGGAACGCTTGGGTCTCACCCAGCAGTACTTCGACGTGCCTGCCACAGTAGCAAGCAAGACAAAGCGAAAAATGCTAAAAAGAAATGACCAATGTATCGCCACGCCTTCAAGTAATTAGCAATAGCGAACAATTAGCCAACAGAGGGTCTTGTTCGTGTTGGCAATATGAAGCGACGTTTCGGACATAGATGGGCATGGCCCACGTAACTAATGCATTCAATATCTGTGGTTTCAACGTACACAAGCCCATAGGAGTACAACTGTTGTATCAACTTATATATCATGCAACGGATAAGTCTAGTGTTGAAGGCCAGCCACCAACCTCAGAGACTCTTAGTATTGTACCAGACCAGAGCATGAGCACCTGGATAGATCGCCTATCCGGAACTCATGCGCTGATTCCCTGCATGTGGCGTGCTGAAAATCTCTGTTTCTCGTGAGGCCAGAGAAGACCAGCAATCTGGTCCCAATGAGTCACAGAATGCGCATTGCGCAATGATAACATGCATCATGGAATATGTCAGATACATACAAGCTCTCATAGAAGAGCAAAAGCCTCAGGCTGTAGAGGAGAGTCTCGAGACATGGATGATGTACCTCAGATAGCTCCAGAGGGCGTATAATATTCCATACCATTGGCACTCTTAAGACGAGCGCCCGCACTGCTTGAGCGAGTTCAAACAGTGCGGTTGCCTACACACGTGAACATAATACTCTCACTCAGTGTTAGAAGGGATGGCATATTAGTCGCGTCTCAATTTATAAGCGCACTTCGCGAGCTCAGACTTTAGATCGAGGAGAATTTTCAAGCACCCTTTGATTTGTCAATTCCAAACGTTTTACGGATGCGTCCTGATCGCAGATAGCAATTGCTTCTTTGGGAGTCAGAGCAGCGACGACTGTCCTTCTGTATATAAAGGACGATCGTTAGTACAGTGGCGGTAATATTGTGTTAGGCGGAGGATGCAAACCTGCACTCAAAGAGTGGGAATGCTTTCTCCGGAGACGCTCATGAAGAGAGACCGAGCGACTCAAATCGGCATGGCGCAGACGGAACGCTAACGCACCCGCAGAAGTACCTCCCGGATCGCCTAAGTGGCCAGAGGCTACAAGATGGGTCGATACTTCTTCTAAAGCACTCTCTCTCGCTTTCGGATAAAGCAAGTCACCGAGAAGTACAAAGTGCTCGGGCAAGTGGTGGGACACGGAAGCGTGAGCGTTATGCCAGGTATGGACGGGAACCAGAACGGAACGCTGAAGCGAAGTTAAGTCGCCCCTGCTAGGATGAACCGCGTAGAGTCTCACCGCTACGGACGCTTGCGTCGTCTCGCAAGTTTGCACGGTGAATAACCCCACTGGGGTTTGGAACGGCCATGTGCCGTTGCACGAGTGAACTCACGGTAGGAAATGGGAAGAATGACGGCTGGCAGCACTACGAGCCGACTCAGGACTCTGGTGGTCCGCCCAGCACAAGACAGGAGCTCCGCCACAGCTGAATTGCCAGGCATCTCAAAAGGAACGTATGATCCATATAGGCAGCTGTATAATGGCAGCCTTTCAGACCTGCGACTAGGTATCCAGAGCAGTGTTTGCTGGTGTGGATGAGTAAGACAGACCATTCTAATGGATGTCAAAGGATGCCTTCTGATCCTCGATGAGGAGCCATCTCTTTCAATTTTACAGTCGCTATTATCACGAAAAGAGTATATCTCTCCCAATAGCTATACAGCATTCTTTCTATAGACCACCGAATGCTCCTGATTTTGTATGTATGAGAACGCCCCTGTGAAGATAGGTTGCAGACGCTCATCACCATCTTGGGAGTTGGTAAGTCATCGCAGAATATCTGCATCATGGTAGGATGATTTTATTGCTTTCAGTCTTATCAGCAAGGCAAAGAACGTGTTGTCTATCTGATGAAGGATACTAAATGATTTTCTGAAAGGCGAAAAAGGTTTTCACTGAACAGTGATATGTACGCCAAAACGGCGAATAAGAGACCGATTAAACGAGCCCATGCTGCTGATTACTTGTTGCGCTCGGGCTTAATGCTCTGTGATGATTGTTCTCTATCATTCCGAGGATAATATTTTGGTGTTTTATTATACTTGGGAAAGTTAGATATAAAGGTGAAAAAGTAGATATGGAAGAATGTTGAAAGATCCGAAGACATCTGGTTTACACGAAATATGGAAATACTCTATGCAAAAGAAACGATGAAAAGAACCACAAGGAAATAACGTAAGATATAGCTTTATCGTGGTTTTCAATGGTGATATGGACAATTTCAGTGCTATATTTAGAGAGAAAGATCGACGTAATCCAATGGATTCAGGGATACACTCGCTGTCGGGTATCTGACAAAATAACTAGTGGACATTCCCTATTTGATTGGGCAATCGAGAATCGGGTTCTTTTACCCCAAGAACGAATCTTCAACAAGGAGCTGCAAACAAAAGCAAACTTTTAGTTCTTCTCATCTAGAGCATTATCATTTTGTAGAGTGGAAGTAATCCCTGATGGATAGATCCCACACTGACAAGTTCATTGGGCATGAACCTCATTTATGAACGCAACGAGTTTTGGGGATTATCTCTGTAGGTTTCATTGTAAGAAATGGAGAGAGGAACTTAGTCATGTTTTAGGAGATTGCATCATCCCTCTTCCTTCCAAAGGAGCCTTGAAAAGATACGGAAAGGTAAGATTAAAACTAAAACATATAATGGCAGACTTGAATAAATACTGGTCGTTAAAACAGATAACAGAGAGATGTGCACCTTGCTCTATTCAAGAGTGTGTTTTACATACAGCATTCTACGAAAAAGATCCTTGGAGCCTACGTCCAACTGATTATGGAGGTTGGACAGATGGAAAATGGGAACGAGTGGAATTACCCGAAGAGTTTTGGTTGATTAGTCCTGACAGGAAGTATAAGTTTGATTTAAGAAAGTACTATGATGGGTTCGTTGTCTCTGAACGATTTCTTTCTCTTTTGCTCTCAATGGAGGTTCAACCTTTCGTTTACAAGGAGGTTTTCATAGTAAACAAGAGGAAGCAGTCTATTATTGAGAGTAAATACTACTACATACAGTTCTACCTCAAGACAGACGACCTTATTGACAAAGAAAAGTCTGTACTACAGATAGATAAGACTGTGGGTAAAGCGCATAGAACGTCTCTGCATTAGAGAAGATGTCACTTGGGGAAGCCTTTGTCATATCACCTAGTCCCATATCAACCACTTTGTTTGTTTCTGAGGAATTTCGTCAAAGATGCAAGGGAATGAAACTCATAGGAATAAAATTCTCCTTCAGAAGAGGCTGGATTGAATAGGTTTAGTTTTGAAGTAGATTTGTGTCCTCTTAGAAGGCATCATAGTTCATATGAACCTCTCCTCTCGATAGCTTTATGCTACGGTTGCAGCACCCCCTGATCGAGGCTATTTTGATAGTGTAAGCACTCAAGTTAGAGTTGAGTGTGTGCTCGCTTTTCAGTTAGCACGTAAGTTACTGTAAGAAGGGACTTAGCTCACCACATAACCGCGAGAAAGAGATAAAATATCAAGTAGGATACAAGGAAAAGAAACCCTAAATAAAAGTTAGTGAAGGAGCATATTGAGATATCATTTCCTGAGTAATCAATAAGGCCAATGTAAATATCAGCTTTATCTTTAATAGTATAGATATGAATACTTTCATAAGATTTCTCATCACTATATGGCTATTGCGGGGTTCATCTCATGCCATAGTCGCGAAGGAAATAAAACATCAATGCAAAAGCCTGCCTGAAAGTCCTAATAAGCTATTTACTAGCAGAGTTTCGATTTCTCCTATCAGCCTCTTTCGAGATAGCTCTATATTACAAGAATTGCATGATGAATTTAGGGAATCCAACAGAGAGGCTCATTCCTAATGGAGCAACGAAAGGCATATAAAGTATATGATCAGAATTACTGGGAGAGAGAAAGCTGATAGTCTAATCAGTAGCATGGTATATAAGAGAAGCTGATACATTAAAATGTCTCAGATATTTCGGTACTCAGAATTCGACCTTTCTAATATAAAGACTTTAATCAGCCCCCTTTAGGTTCGGGCATTCTTGATCTGCTCAATCTCGCTAACGACAAGGGTTGGGAAGTCCTGTCAAGAATAAGATTATAACTCATTCCCCGAAGAACAATTTTATAACCTCATAGTATGGCTGTTTGTGTACCCTGAAGATCGGCGAGGGAAACATGAATTGTTTTGTTTGAGTGACAAGGAAGTCTTTTAAGCTTTTCAGAAGAGTGTCTCACCTCTTATTTGGATGCTGAATTGATCGATCATGGTAAAACGTTTTGTATCCATGCCATATCCCTAGCAATGCAGATTTTTCTCACCAAAGGATAATAGACAAAGAGAAAGCATATGTTATGACAGATTATGCGACCTCTTTCTTGCGGAAAAGGTTCTAAATATTTCTCGGACATGAGTCTTTTCCTTCTTGGAGACCAATTTAGATTATTAGTTATGTATTCGGTCTGTATTCAGAATGGAGCTATATGGAATGGTTTTCTTTTGATATTGGGACGCTGATATCTGAAATGAATCTCTATATAGAAAGTCTATCATAGATTTATTGTTAGAGATTGCTCGTGAATTGACGTTGCATGTCTTTTGTTATAGCAGAATTTGAGAATTGACGATCGCCTTCATGATGGGCAAAATATTGCTTGAAAACTCCTTTCGTAAGCTAAAATCTATCCTCAGAGATAAGTTTTGGTCAGTAATGAGAGCATGGAGATCCATTTTGGCTGTGATTATATTATGTCATGGTAATCAACGCCAATGTCATCGCTTTCTAATGAGTATAGAGGAATACCTAGATGATGGATAATTTCACTATACCTGGCGAAGAAGTTAGGATGAATGGAAGCATTTGGATATAGCAACAATGGACGTGAACTCCTAACTCTGAGGGAGGTTACACCCATTTATCAAAAATGAGCTAGATAGACTAATCGAGTTTTCTAAGATTGTTCCGCTCCAGACATCAAGAAATTGCATTAGAGATCGAGAGCAGGAAGAAGAGATAAATCCCTGATGAACCACTAGGTTTTACTTCACCTGAAAGACTGGATGAAAACCAAAATAAGGAGGATGTCGATTTATGATACACCATTTGTACTAATTTTTGGAGCAACATGGCAAAAGTACCTTTGATGATAATCTCGAACTCAAAAGAAGCAAGATGTTTTGTTTGGTAATCGAAACCTATTTTTAGTCCCATTACAACAAGGTAGATACTAGGGGACGATTGAAACATTTGATGGAAAAGGATGAACAATCTCTTTCATACAACCATTAAATTTTGAAAAGAAAGAGGAGGTGATGAGTCTTGATGGAAATATATCCCGAGATTCAATATTTCTATTACGATCTAATCCCTAGATTATTGATTCTGAACTTTCAGAAGATACACAAAAGAGTTGTTGAGTAAAATGAAGAAAACATGAGTAGGCATAAAGTAGCGGGAACAACCCAAAGCTATGACAGCCTCGGCTTCGAGCCGAACGCATGCTCCCGGCGGTATCTCGCCTCTTTAGAACCCCATCACTCCAAATGTCGGATGACCCGAGCAGTCGCTGCACCACTTGAACGAGTTTTTCAGTTTATTCGATATTTGCCAAATCATTTATAGAACAGAACTGTATTCAAACTTCAAAAACAATGGTACCAAAAACATCGATAAGCGTTGCCGAATGGCATGAAAACAATGAGCCCGCCAAAATCATCGAGCTGCTCGAATCCTCCTGCAATCCGCGCTCACTCGCGAGCGCATGGGCTGGTTAGCGCGAGCTCTACAACTACTTTAGCCTCCAACGAGAGAGACTGAACACTTCGAAACGCTTATCGTGTGCTCTCGAGATACGCGACGAAGAGAGCGAGAAAGACGAACTTGGAACCACCGCATGGGGTTTTGCGACTTTTATCATCTGACCGCGAAGGCGAAGCTGCCGAATACTTCCTTCGCACCCTCAACGGCAACCTCTACGATTCGTTGCGCGACGATACGAAAGAGTTGCCCGACGATTGCTGCGTTCCTCTCCAACCCCCGCTACGCCAAAGGCTCACTTTGCCGAACGCGTCGAGAAAGCCTGGCGGCCTTTTGCCGAGCATGAAGCCGAATTGCGTCGCCTCGTCGATGAAGGCGCACCCGGCGAGGAAATCCAACAGCTGCTTTCTCTTGCCTCGAACTGCCTTCCTGATCTCTCGTTCGAAAATCGGCACACAAAACTACCACATCGTCCTTTCGGCCGGGCGGCACGTGGATATCGTATTTGCTGTTCCGCTATTTCCTGAGCCGCATGCCTCGAATCGGTGCGTGCACTGGAAATTTCTCCATCGGTCGTAAACGCCAACCCCTATCCTCAGCATCGATTTCGGCCGAAGGCAAAATTTTCGGCCGAAGAAGTGCAGGTGCTATCACCGAAGACGAAGGTGGAGAGAGGCAGGGTCGAAGTTCACGATCCTCGTTGCAGACGCCGGCCAAAGCCCGCTTGTGCGCGCGCCGAAGTGCTGCGGACAATGCCGTGGGCGAACTGGTCAGCACCGAGTTCGTTCTCGACGATCAACGCGCCGGAAGAAGCCCGGCGGCCGAAACGACCATCAAACCTGAGCTGCGTGAGGTGCTCGCCCAACGCTTCGGCGAGGATCCCTGATGGAGAACATCGATGTCATTTTGCAAGGCACCATGAACTACGGTGCCAGAGAACCTGAGAGAACATCGAGCCCGAAGACTCCGTTTCGACATCATCAGCGGCACCACTCGATGCCGCGCCTCGTGGGCGAATTTCGCGCGACGAATCGGACTCGAAGACCTCCACCGTTTCCGGCTGCGTGGCGGTTTTTCGCCTCTCGATGCGCCCGGCCTGAACGAAATGCCCGAAGCCGAGCGCGAGGCGGCTATCGATGAGGCTCGCACCGCCCTCGAAAACTCAGCATCCGCACCCACGTCGAGGGCAACCGTGTCGATTTCATCGGCTGTGCCGTGGGACGCTTCCACGTCTGCGTGGACTTCCATCGCCTCACGATAACCCTCTGAGGTCCGTAACAATGCCGCTCTTCGCATTCTTCGGAAAAACCACGACACGACGTTTGCTGCCTCCAAACCTATCGCCGCGATGTGACTGGTACAAATATGAAGAAGCAAAAGTAAAGAACCATATCTGCAGAAAAGCGCGCCGTCGCACCGATTTGAGGCGATGTTGTGCTGCTCGAGCGCAAGGTCGCTTTGATGCCCGGGCAAAGCCTATCATTGAAGGCTGGCTCACATTCTTTCTCATCCTGATATTTCCCAACGAGGGAAAAATGTCGATTTTTGATCCTTAGATGAACTTCAGCAGGTTAAAAGCCTCATTTCAGGAGTATATTTGACCCTAAAGCTCAAAAATCGCCTCTACACGAAAGGAAAAACGCTGCGGAATCTGAGGTTTTGACAGAGCAGGTGCTTAATTGGACTTCAATTGCCACACCCAGCTGGAGGTCGGGCAGGCTTAGTTGCGATGCAAGTAAGCACCTGTAGTGATTGGAATAAGGAAAAACAGAGATTATGCCTCCTTTGGGGAGGGGTAGGAAGTCCTCCTTTATTTTTCAGCATAATCTGCGATGAGCCGCTGAGTCCTTCTTTGTGCGGGTGTCACACTGGCAGCATCCATGCTCGGCTTATTCAGATATTCCGCAGTCAGCTTAATTCTTTTTCTTTCGCTTCGTGTACCCACGACATGCTTTTGTCGCCAAGATAGATAGCTTCTTTCTGTCCTTCCAGCTCTGATACAGTTCATCTTTATCTGATGGATGTTCCAGGATGTAATTGCCTTCCGTCGGTAAAGAGTACCGAAGAACTCGTAGGTGACGTGTCCGAAATTAAGAGAACCACTCGCCGCCGGCGTTTCTTAACGCACCGTCTTTTTGAGCCCTTTGTACCGATATAGGTCTTGTCACCCGCATAGACGGTTACGTTGTTCGCAGCCTTGAACTTGTTCGGTCTGCTGTTCGCATCGTTGTGCGTCAGTGTTACATGGCTGATCCCACTGCCGGTCGCGTCAAGGTCGAGGATTCCACTGATTCCTTTTACCCATCTTCTTTCAATAGATTCATATACGATAGTGATGTTGCTCTTTCGTGTGTCGAGCCGTCAGCAAGTACCACCTTGCCGGGCACATTATAGATGTTCACGGGAAGCATCCCTGGCCTCTTTTCACCAGCCGTCGTTCCTCATCGGCAGCCTGTTGCTCATCCGCTTTTGCCTCTGCTCTGCCAGTCGCAGCTTGATATTCTCCGTCATATCTCCAGCATAGCCGCTTGCGCAGTTCTGATACCATACGGCGCACCATCTCGTTCTCGGAGAGTTTGAATGCAGTCTTGTATTCCAGGAAGGGAAGTTTCTGTCATCACAGGTTGTTATGTTGTTGAAATTCGCCCTGCGGTTCCAATATTCGAGCTTAATCTCCGCTACCTGGTTACCCACACGGTCCTTGACATAATAGTTTGCTTTTTGCCTAATGAAGGTTCATTGACAAGAACCTTTCCCACCATCTCTTTGTTGATGATAATGTCGCCATTGTTGTTGATGGAGAAGGGACGCTGTGCGTAAAGTCCTCATCGGTTTTCCATCTTTTTGACTACGGTATAGAGGCTCGTCCCATTTTGCAGAGAAAGGACGCGAGCCCTGCTCTGAAGAGGTCGTCACGGTGGATTTACTGATACCGTCCACTGCGATGAGCTGGGGGTTACACCAACAATTTGTAGACAGATATTTCGTGGTAGACAGTATAATCCTGTCTTTCGGGTTTTGTAGTTCAAAGACTGCGCCTTCAGGTGATGTGAACTGGAGCCACTTCTTCGCGTGCTGACGCCTTGTTTTGTCTTGTCTGTAATGAAGAATGTGAACACCTTTTCCCATCAGGCGTAGACAGGTCGCAGACTCTTTTCTTCTTTTGCTAAGCGCTACCGGTGTTCCGTCAGCAATACTCCTTTCTTTATTTTCAGGTTTTAGCATGCGCGAAAGCAGCATGAAGCTGGCGATAGCCTCAATACTGTTTTTCTCATTTACTTATATGAGTTCTATATTGATATGATTTGGCTGCAAAGGTAGTGAATTTCTTTGTAAGAACTCAAAATGCCGGATGCACTGAATTTTATTCGCAGAAAAGCGAGTGATCGCACCCATTTTGTGGGATGTTGTGCCTCGCTTTTCGAGTGGACATGTCGCTTTTGTTTGCCGGGGCTAATCCTTTTGTAGGCTGCCCGAGCTTTCTCCTCCCGACCTTCGCCCTGTTGGTGAAATGTCGGGATCTTTTCAATCTGTCAAAGAGCGTGTGCGCTGATTGTGAGGACGATAGTTCGTCTGTTTTGCGCGATATGGATGCCGCAGTGCGGCAGGAAAGGAAAGTTGTGTTTATTCAAGCGCAAAGATAAATCTTTTTGTTTCGAATAGACGAAGTTTTTGCGAAACAATTTTCAAATTTTTCTCGCACTGTGGTGATGGGTGATAAAAACAAGTGGACTTTCTTTCGAATGCTCTCTTGTTTTGTGTCTTTCTCGGCTTCTTTTGCTGGAAAAGCCGCGTCTTTTTCTTCTCGCTCCGTCGGTGGTTGCCCCTCGCGTGTAGGTACGCCTAAGCGGACACGCGCCTCGCGCATCGCGCACTCACCGCAGTTCGCATTTCTTGCCTTCACCCTTCACCTTCACCCGCAATGCGTTGAAAATGGGAAAGATAGCGTGAGCTTTTGGGTGGTTTTAACACTTCACCGGTGGAGGAAAAATGCCCTCTGCCTTCACCTGTAAAGTCTTGTCCATCAGTATTTTGAGCATATTGGATGAAGAGGTGAAGGCAAAAACGAAAAACGGCGACGCGCGCTACGCGTGCGCGTTGGCTCGGCGCATGGCTCACAATCGGGGTGGGGAGCGCGGTCGAGCGCCGCGGCGGAGAAAGACCAATGAGTGTGCAACACCGGCGCGCTTTTTTGCCCTTGGTTTTGGGGGCGGCGTGGCGTTTCGCTCATCGATAACGCTTTTTAGATGCCCCCGCGTGCAGAAATTTCGTATTTTTGCCGCGCGGGGTGTATTGTTTTCGGGAAAAGAGAGCGATCTTCGTCCCGGCAGCACGCCACCACAGCACATCAAAACAGAACAAGACATGAAAAAACACCCTTTCCATTCACTGCGCTTATCCGCGTCGCGATGCTTACGACGCCTGAGTATGCCGGTCTATGAAAAGCGTGGCGTACGAATTCGACAACGCGGCAACCATGGCTGATGTCTTTTTGCGAACGCATCACGGCACCCTGACTATTCGCGCTGGCCAATCCCACCGTCACCCATTTTCGAGGACCGCGTGGCGGCCGTCACGGGAGCACGGCGAGCCGTTGCTTTCAACTCAGGCATGGCCGCCATCAGTTCCACGCTCCTTTCGCTCACCGCCGCCGGCACCAACGTGGTCACTTCGCTGCCATCTTTTTGGCAACACCCTATGCGCTGCTCACTCGAAACGATGCGCGTTTCGGGGTCGAAGCGCGTTTGTGCGACTCACGCGTCCCGATGCGCTCGAAACGGTCCTCGATGAGCACACGGCCTGCCTCTTTTCGAAATTCTCACCAACCCGCAGCTCGAAGTGGCCTGATGCGTGCACTGGCCGCGGTGGCGCACCGTCAGCGTGTGCCCGCTCGTGGCCGACACCACGATGATTCCTTTCACCGAATTCGACGGGCCGGGCGCTGGCATCGATGTCGAAGTGGTGTCGAGCACCAAATATGTGGAGCGGGCGGGCGCCACCGTTGGGCGGCGTGGTCATCGACTACGGGACATTTTCCGCGATTCACCGAGCGCATCACCCATCGAGCGCTTTTTCAATTTGGGAGCCTTGCATGACACCGCAGGTGGCTCACCTGCAAAACCCTCGACTCGAAACACTCGAGGCGCTATCGTCGGTAAGCCGACACGGCCTTGCTTTGCTGCACAGTGCGTTTGCGGGAGCGTTCGAGGTGGAGCGCGTCACGGCGCCGGTTTGTCCCCGCATCCTGCCCATACCCTCTTTGCCGGCAACATGGCGGGGATCGTTCGGCGCGATGCTCACCCTCGATTTTGCCGATCGTCGCCAGGCCTTTCGCTTTCTCGACGCCCTGGTGCTGGTGCATCGCGCCACCAACTCTTCGACAACGCACCTCGGCGAACCATCCGGCAGCACCATTTTCGCCTTTTCCCCCGAGCAGCGCGCCGCCACGCAGGTGCGAAACGACCGTGCGTCGTGCAGCGTCGAGTCGCGCGAGGATTTCGCGCTGCCCAGCGCTTGCGCCAGTGCTCGCTTCTCGACCGACCGGTTCCGCCTGCTTTTAATGAACCCCAACGATTTTTTCCCTACCGCGTCTTCCTATTATTTCGACATGCACATTGACCGTACCGGCACGGGCGCTCAAAATCGACGCTTCCCGCCCGCGCTGGGGATACGCACCGACTCTGCTCCCGCTTTGGGTGGCCGATGCGGATTTTCGATTTCACCTGCGTTTCGGTCTCGTGAGCGTTTGGCGCAATCCCATTTGGCCACATGGGTGCCGAACGGGCGACTACCGTCCCGCCATTGTCGACTCGATGGCCGCGCACTACGATTGGCGCATTGCGCCGGAGTGACTCAGCTGTGCCCGTGTGGTAGAAAGGTATTGCTTTTGTGCTGGATGCCTTTACGCAGCCCGGCGATAAAATCCCCATCCAACCGCCGGTCTATCACTTGTTCTCGCCTGACGATCGAGCGCACCGGCCGAACGGTGGTGGACAAACCCGCTGCGCATGCGGAGACGGCAGGCGAAATGGACTTTTGACCAACTGGCCGTGGTCAGGGTGTAAGGTGTTTGTCTTGTGCAACCTCACAACCCGGGAGGACGCTGTTGATCGGGCAACGCTCGTCCGTTTGCTGAGTTCTGTGTGAGCGCAAGACGGTAGCGAGCGATGAGATTCACGCCGATATGGCCTTTGTTCCGGCGCGCGCATTGTCCCTCGCCGATGTTTCTGCCCGTGCGCGCGGCCAATGGTATCATTGTCGGAGCGCCGACGAAGACGTTCAATCTCGCCGGGGTGGTGAGTTCCATGCCACTGTGCCTCGACGACGTTGCGCCAACGGTTTTTCGACCTGGTTGCAGGCGCGTGAGCTGAACGAGCCCACTCGTTTTGCACTCGATTGCCACGGTGGCGGCTTTTTCGTCACGCGAAAGCAGGCGCTGCGAGATGCTGGCTGCGTGGAAGACACATTCTGTTCTGTCGAGGCCCACTGTCGTGAGCATCTCCCGGCGGTGCGCCCCATCCCGTCCTGAAGCCAGTTTCTGGTGTGGCTCGATTGTCGCGGAATTGGGCTTGGCAACGACGACCTGCTCTGATTTGTTTGTGGACAAGCGCGCCTTGCGCTCAACGACGGCGAGATGTTCGCACGGGTAGGTGCCGGTTCTCACGCGGCTGAACGTCGGCACGCCTCGCGCCGTGCTGGAGCAGGCGATGGAGCGACTGGCAGCCGTCGCGCAATCTTGACTTCGCCTCAGTAAACGCCCCGAGCAACCGAACAGCTGCTCGGGGGCGTATTTTTGGGGGAAGAGAAAGTGAGTCGTCAGAACGAGATGTCCAGACCGGCGTCGACGGACATTGTAGTCTTCCGCATTTGACGATCGGGGCGGTGTCGTAGATCAGGCGATAGTGCCCTCTGATGCCGATAGTGGGCGGATGTTGACTTTCGAGATCGACGGCGGCGCTGAAGCGGGCTTTTCGGCGTAGGTGTCGGGCGTGGCTTGCGTATGGCCGTGGTGGTGAGTTCTCATTGGTCGCCGATCTTGTGTCGCACACTGAGTGAGAGATGGCCTCATGTGCGCTAGTTGGCGATGCACGGGTCGGCATCGGGAGCCGTTTCTGGGCTGCTCCCACTCTTTTCGTGTTCGTGGAGAACAAACCGGCGGTGGCCCCAAAGCGAGGTGGAGCGGGTGCTGACCAATTGCAGCGCGACCGAAGTCCCGAAGAGAACTTGAACGCCATGCCTCTGCTGGCAGCCCACCGCGATTCGGCGTAAGGATAGATTTCAAAGGAGCGATCCAGTAACAGCGAAATTCGTTGTAGATAGCCTCGCTCAGGCCACATCTCTTGCTGTATGAGGAGAATCCCAAACTTATTGAGGATGTTGAATCGACGCGTGCGGTGGATGAGGATGTTGAGGTTTGCACCGTTCTTGAATTTCGGTACATTTTCCTTCTCGGTTTGAAAGTTGAGCGAGGGGTGATCGTGCGCCTGTAGGGTCTTCGTGCTGTCGAGGTCATCGTCATGCTTCCGGAAAAAGCATCTGGGCATAGAGCGTTGTCGGAGCCAGTAAGAGCAGGAAGAGGTAGAGTAGCCGTTTCCATTGATTCTGTTTTAGTTCGTGATGGGTTGTTTCCGGTGCAAAATAAGCATTTTAAGATGAATTTTATCGTCGGCGCTTGAAAGTTGTACTATATTTGGTCGAGGTCAAACCTAATTATATTTGCACCTGTAGTGGGAAAGTTCGTGATAACCATTTTCTTTTCGTTGTATAGTTTATATTGTAAAACCATTTGTCGATTCGTTCTTCGCAACATCATCGTAAGCAGAAGGCGAGATTTGGGCAAAACATAGCAACGTCCACGAAAATGAACAACCCATGACCGGGCAGAGAGTTTGGAACTCATCTCGCCATGATTGTCGACACGCGTCGGCGCTATCACTTTGAGGATGGCCGCCCATCTGCTCGGGGGCCACCCTGACATTGCCGTTGCCCTGCTGGTGTGGGGCCGGGCTACTCACACAAAGCGTTTGGGGCCAATTTGTTGTGGTGGCTCATCGTCGGTGGGCATCCCCGTGAGCCGCTTACTTTCGCGGAAAAGCGGATCTAGCAGGTACGCGTCAGCTATACCGACCGCATGATTTCGAGCATGTGGCGCTATATGGGCTTCCTCCTTCGCCTTTGCGCTCATTTGTCTGCTTTTCTCCTTCGGAGGTCATCCGCGCGTGGATGCTGATGTTCTTTACAGTTTCTTGGTGGTGGGCATGGCACTGCCGTGGTCGGTTTGCTGCTCGATTACCGGTCGATGCTCTACGGCGGAGGTTTTTCCATTTTGGCCGGTGCCTTTGTCCTCACGGCGACCATCGCCGAGAGTCAGTTGCTCGAGGTGTGGGCGATGCCACTGTTCATTGCGGAGCCAAGCGGCCATGTTTTGTGATTCCCGGTCATCTCATCTACGCCGACACGCGACGTCGTGCGCAAAACAAAACGTCGGCGATGCCCAATCCACTGCCTGATCTCGATCCTTTGCTCCACCTCGGTTGCGACTGGCGGTGGTGTCGGTACTCATGAACGTGGAGGAAGCCGATTTCACCTTCCTCCGTGAGCGCACCGCTGCCACAGCGGGCAACCCGAGTGTGCAGCTCGACAAAGTTGGCGACGGCCGGTTACATTGAGGTGCTCAAACTCCAATCGGCCAAACGCCCCTCGCACCCTTTTGTCGCGCGACGCCCCGCGGCCGCGCGGCTGAAGCCTGCGTGGAGGCGCTCCGTCAGTTTGTGCCTTTCGATTGAGAGGGCGCGGAGAGAACTCACCCTGCTCGACTGACGGCCGAATAAAGCCCTGCCTTTGTGTACGCTTCCGGCGGCATGCCGACAGACAGAATGCGCGACGACTCAGGAGAGCCGTCGCGCCATGGTGCTTGGAAATATTCGCTACGTTTGTATGAAAACTACCGCGTGCTAGCCGTCGGAGAACAGACTTTATGCGTTGAGCTGCGAGGGAGCGTGTCGCCCACATTCGTGTACTGAAGTGAGCAGCGCGGTCGGCAACCCATGTGGGAAGTGGAGTGGAAGAGGGGTAGCAGACAAACGAATGTAGCCTTCTTTGCGTTGAGTGAGAGGGGAAGCGTTCCGGCGGCCGACCACAAGGCCGATGCCTTCGACGTCGGCGTCGATGCCCCATTGGGCGAGGAGGGCTTTCCTCGGGGCGGTCGAACATCTCGTGGGCACGGTGGATCCAGCACGCACCCCAACCGAGGGCGTGGCGGCGTTGAGCAGATTGCCCATCACGAGCGAACCGTCGTAGAGATAGGGTGGGTTGGGCGCGATCGGCCAAAACCACCCATGCACAACAGGGCGCTGTAGAAGGGATCGCCGTCGCGACCGAGGATTTCGGCGTTGAGGCGCGAGTTGGTCGCGCACTGCGCGGTCGGTGACGCACAACAATGAAGGGCGACTGGCGGCCGCGGCCTGTCGGGGCGTTGGCACCGGCGTCGGCAATGCGTTGCAGATCGGCAACGGAGGGAAGGGAGTCGGGCGCAAAACGCTTGACGCTGCGCCGGGTGAGTAGCATGTCGAGAGCTTCCATGAGCGAAGAATGAGGGTTTTCTGTGTGCCGGCGCGAGCAGGGGAGGAGAGTTGGCGGGAGTGGAGCGCGCCCGCGTCGAGAAAACGGAGTGAAACAATGAACGAGATGTGGCGCAAAACTACGATTTTTTGTGTGAACAGGCGCAATGGGCGCGCCGCATTTGCAAAAATAATTGTATCTTTGCTCCAAACCTACAACCAGTATGTCAGACTACATTGTTTCGGCCCGCAACTATCGCCCCACGAGTTTCGACTCGGTGGTGGGACAGAAGGCCCTGACCACTACACTCAAAAACGCCATTGCCGGCGGAAAATTGGCGCACGCCTATCTGTTTTGCGGCCCCCGTGGCGTGGGTAGAAACGACCGGCGCGCATTTTTCGCCAAGACGATCAACCGCCTTACGCCCACTTCGGCGGGGGAGGCTTATGACAGCTGCGGAAAGTTGTGTGGCGTTCAACGAAGGACGCTCTGTACAACATTCATGAGGCTGGACGCGGCGTCGAACAACTCGGTCGACGACATCCGCGAACTTATCGAACAGGTGCATTCCGCCGCAGGTGGGACGCCGCCAGGTGTTTATCATCGACGAGGTGCACATGCCTCGCAAGCGGCTTTCAACGCGTTTCTCAAAACGCTCGAGGAACCGCGCATGCTATCTTTATCTGGCGACTACCGAGAACACAAGATTCTGCCCACCATCCTGTCGCGTTGTCAGATCTATGACTTCAACCGCATGGAAGTGCCCGAAACGGTGGCGCATCTGGAAAACATGGCGGAGAGCGAGGGATAAAATATGAAGAGGAGGCGCTTAATGTTATCGCGCGAAAAGTTGACGGCGGTATGCGCGATGCGCTTTCGATCTTCGGATCAGGCGGCTTCGTTCACGAACGGCAACATCACCTACGCCCAGACGATTGAGAACCTCAATGTGCTGGACTATGATTACTATTTCGATGTGACCGACCGCATCTTGGCCGTCGACATTCCGCAGGTGATGCTCACGCTCGACGGGGTGTTGAGCAAAGGTTTCGAGGCGGGTGCATTTCATCGGTGGTTTTGGCGGGCACTTCCGCGACCTGTTGGTGAGCGCGACGCGCAAACGCTCCCCCTCCTCGAGGTGGCGGAGAGTGTAAGGGCGCGCTATGCCGAACAGGCGGCACGTTGCACGCCGCGCTTCCTTTATGCCGCGCTGAAATTGTGCAACGATTGTGACATCAACTACCGCACCGCACCCAACAAGCGCTTGCTGGTGGAACTGACCCTGATCCGCGTGGCACAACTCTTTGCAACAAGAGGACGTGCCCTTCCGGGCGTCGCCCTACGCTGCGACTTCTCCCATCTAGCCGGCAGCGGTCCAGGTACCGACGGCCGGTGCGCCCCTTCAGAAAACGAGTGCGCCTCCCTCTGCGGAAATGCCGCGGCTGTTCACCCGGCACTGAATCCCCCGACGGCGCCGACTCCTGCTGCGCCGCGACAGACACTCACGCCGCGCACGGCTCATCAGCAGTTGGCGACGACGAAACTCCAAACCATTTCGCTCACTGACGACCACAGCCGACCGACGGCACGGAATTGCCCGCTGCTGCGCCGGAAACGGCCGGCGGACAGCCGACAACAGTGACGCGCAACGAGCCATTCAACGTAGAAGCGCTGGAATACCAGTGGATGCGCTTTGCCAACGAACTCCCCCCGGTGCAACTGGCCGATGCCGGTCGCTTGAAAATGATTCGCCGCAGTTGGCAGACGGACAACGTGGTGGGCGTGGTGGAAAATGAGGCCGCGGCGCATCTGAACAAAATCTGCCGACGATGACGGCTTTTCTCTTCCGTCGCGAACGCGCAACGACAATGTGGTGGTGACTTTTGTGGTGAGTACGGCTACCCCGAGAAGAGCGCGTGTATTCGCCGCGTGACATTTTCCGCCAGATGGTCGAAAAACAACGAGGCGTTCCAGCGTTTGGCGGTGGAACTCCAACCTCGAATTACATTGATCTACTACATGGATCATGCTCGATGGTTCATTCTAAAATACTCATTATATATATATACCTTCTGACATGCAGACAAAAAGAATCGCTATATCACCGTGGCTTACAAACTCTATTCGGACAACGAAACAGGTATCCACGATTTTTCGAGGAAGCTCCTCGAAGCGACATCCTTTCCAATTCATCACCGGTCTTTCGGCCGCCTCCCCGCTTTTCGAAGCGCGCAGGTGGCTGATCTCAACGAAGGCGACAATTTCGACTTCACGCTGAGCGTGGAAGAGGCTTTCGGCCCCTATGAGGAAGAACACGTGATCGAGGTACCGAAAGAGATGTTCCACGTGGACGGACGTTTCGACAAAACGTAAATTTTATCCCGGCGCGATTTTGCCCCTCGTGAACGAGGAGGGAATGCGCCTGAGGATGGTGCTCGATGTGAAGGAAAGCACCGTTAAACTCGATTTGAACCACCCCTTGGCTGGTCGCGACTTGCACTATGTGGGTAAGGTGGTGAACAGCCGCGACGCGACGCGAAGAAATTCAGGCGTATGATCACATGATGTCGGGCGAAGGTTGCGGTTGTGGTCACGACCACGGCGACGACCACGAATGCTGCGGCGGCCACGGCCATCATCACCATGGCGACGACCACGAGTGCTGCGGCGGACATGGACCCATCACCACGACCACGATCATGGCTCACGGCGAAGGCGGTTGCGCTTGCGGCGGTCGCTGAGGACCGCCCGTGAAAACAGCTCTTTTTCGTGTAGATAGGGCGGCGCGCCTGCGATGAAAATATCGTGGCAAGCCCGAATCTGTTTTTCGTCCAACTCTGCAGGAGTTGTCAAGCTGCGTTCAGCTGACGACACCGTTCTATAGAGAAAAGACGTCTAACCTGACTAATGAGAAGAGTCTCACGCAAAATAAATGAGAGCTTTGCACCAAAGGGCGAAGGCCTCTATCGTTTATGATCAGCAAAAAGAAGATTACGAATACGTTTGGTCATTATTTTCGACTGACGACCTTCGGCGAGAGCCACGGTGCAGCCGTGGGCGGCGTGATCGACGGCATGCCACCGGGAGTGAAGGTGGATGTGGACTACATTCAGCGCGAATTAGATCGTCGTCGACCCGGCCAGAGTCGGATCACAACCCCGCGTAGCGAAGGCGACCGCGTAGAGTTGCTTTCGGGCGTGTTTGAAGGGCGCACAGCCGGTTGTCCCATCGGATTTATGGTGCGCAACGAGCAGCACATTCCGCAGACTACGATAATTTGCGCGATGTGTTTCGTCCGTCGCATGCCGATTTCACCCTATCAAATGAAATATGGAGTGCGCGACCACCGCGGAGGCGGCCGAAGTTCGGCACGCGAAACCATCAGTCGCGTGGTGGGAGGCGCCTTTGCGAAACTCCTCTTGGCCGATTTGGGCGTGGACATCAAGGCTTGGACGCGACAAGTGGGGAATGTGGTGCTCGATCGAGATTATCACGAATTACGCCTCGATCAGATTGAAGCGAACGCTGTGCGCTGTCCCGATGTCGAAGTGGCGGCAGAAATGGAGCGTTTGATTTTTGGAAGTACGTGCCGAGGGCGACACCATCGGCGGAGTGGTGGAATGCGTGGTGCGCGGCTGTCCGCCGGGGTGGGCGCGCCCTGTCTTCGACAAACTCCACGCGCAGTTGGGCGCGGCGATGTTTGAGCATCAATGCGGCCAAGGGCTTCGAATATGGAGCGGGTTTTCGCCGGTTTGCGCCTGAGAGGATCGCAAACTCAACGATATATCTGTTCCCGGATTCGCACGGCGACCAACCATAGTGGCGGTATTCAGGCAGCATCTCCAACGGCCAAGATATTGTTTTCCGAGTGGCTTTCAGACCCGTGGCGACCCTCCTGCGCGACCAGCAAAGCGATAGCCAAGACCGGCGAATCGACGGTGGTGCATGCCAAAGGCCGTCACGACCCTTTGTGTGTTGCCACGCGCCGTGCCGATTGTTGAGGCGATGGACGCTATGGTTTTTGGCCGATGCCTATTTGCAGCAGCGCACTGTCGCATCGGAGATCGACTAACCGTTCTTGTGTAACTCAACAGACGGCGGATTTTGCAGCAAATGCGCTTTCTCTCTCAGACGAATTCCACTTATTTCTCGATGGATTGCCCTCTTTTCTCGGCAGATCTCTGTATTGAGCGCGAGTATTGTCGCGAAATGAGGCAGTTCGGAGCATCTTGTACTGTTTTTCGGCCTTTTTGTGTTGTACGGCAACTTTTTGAGTTAAAATAGGGCGCGAATGGAGGTTTTTATTGTCTTTTGCTTGCTGTATGTTTCCAAAAAGGTCTATATTTGCACTATGTAGTTGTCGCGATGATAACGAGAAAATAGTTTAGTTAAGTCTAGTTTAGTTTTTGTGTTGGTTAATGGGGCACCGTAATGACGGATGTCCCATTAATTTTGTGTGGAACGCCGTAGACTCCAGGAAGTGCACGTGGTTTCGCATCATAGACTTAAAGAACTCGTTTCTGCCCTTTTTCCTTGTTGCGTCGTTTTTTCTTGTTCAACACGTTTTCTCCTGTCTTAGTAGAAAAAGTCCGCACAAGCGGTAAATGGTCACTGATTCCACCATGATAGAAAGGACCGAGGTAACTGCGGAAAGGTTTCGTGAGCGTGCCGCGTCCCAAGGGCTCCAACAAAGGTGGGAAAGCGAGGAGGAAAACAGACCGTATGGACGTGTGGAAAGGCATTTCCGAGGCGAGTAGTGCCGGCTGAAATGAGCATTTGATCGATCCGACTCCATTCACCGCGAAAATAATACGTGCCGGCGATGTCTTCGTGCCCCTCAGCCGGCAGCGGTGTGGCATGTGGAGTGAGCGCAATAAAGGTGGGCGAAAGCACTTCGCGGATAGAACGATTTTGCGGTTCGTCGTTGAAGTCGCCCATGGCCAGTAGTAGCGGACGATGGCGCAGATGCGCGATGCTGTCGGCCATTTTACGCAGCAGCTAGCTGCGCGCAAACGATAAGGCTCGGAGGCTGCAGCCCCTCCGCGACGCGACGGGAAATGCACGACAAAAACATCGAGGGTGTCGCCATGAGGCAGCCGTCCCGCCACGTGCAGCAGGTCGCGCGTCGGACGTTCTCGCGCAGCGTCGTAGGGCACGCGGCGCGTTTCGCTATGCAAATACGCAAAAGTCTCGGGCTGATAAAGGAGAGCGACGTCGATGCCGCGCCGATCTGCGCTGTGCGTGACCACATAGTGGTAGCCGAGGCGCGCAAAGCCGGGTACGGTGGCAGAGAAAATGCACCACACCGTCATTTTCCACCTCGCAAAGCGCCACCAAGTCCACCGGTTGCAGTCCGCCGGCGGCAAGAATCGTTTTGGCAAGCGAGGCTTGTTTGTGGAGGTAGCGCGGTGTGTTCCAGCGTCGTTCGGCAGTGGGGAGAAATTCCTCATCGGCGAAGCCCTCATCGTGCAGCGTGTCGTAGAGGTTTTCGACGTTCCACTCCATCGCGCGGAATCGCACGGCGCGCTTTTGTGGAGTGTGGAAAAGTCCCGTCTGCCGTTGTGCAAAGCTGGAGAGCACACCGCAACACGATAAGAGACAAAGGAAAAATGCCGAGTAGAAAAAGCACGAAATAGCAGCAAAAGAACCGGCAAAAATGAAGGCGTATTTGGTGTTTCATGGGACAGAAAAAGCAACGCTGACCACTCATCGGCGGAACGAGATGCGCCGGGGAATCATTCGTGGTATAAGGTTCGCCGCGGAGAATCGTCGTAGCACGATACAGTTGTTCGGTGAAAAACAAGCGCACCATTTGGTGGGAAAAAGGTGAGGCGCGAGAGCGAAATTTTGCCGTTGGCGCGCGCATAGACGGCCGGAGAGAACCCACGGGGCCGCCGACGACGAAAACCAAGCGGCGCGCACCGCTGCTGCGGACGATCGAGGAAAGCGGCGAACTCATGGAGCGAAACTCGCGCCCACCTTCGTCGAGCAGCCAAACGGCATCACCGTCTTTCATCGAGCGCAAGAGCAATTCGCCCTCGCGTTCTTTCTGTTGTTCGAAAGAGAGTGATTTCGCATTCTTCAGTCAGGGAATCACCTCTGAGCTCAAACGGCATATAGTGTTTAATCCGGCCGGTGTAATCGTCGATGAGGGTCGAAAGATGCTTGTCGACGGTGCGACCGACGACCAAAAGGAGCAATTTCATAGGGAGAAGAGAGATTTTTCGATGAGCGGGTAGAGAGAAAAACAGCCGTGAAGCAGCGCTGTTCGAAGCCCTTGGCAATCAAGGTACAGCCTAAGCGTTCAACAGAAGTGGGCCTACCCGAAATAAGCCCTCCTGCTCGAAAATGCGAGACGAGTTCGAGCAGAAGGGCGATTGCGCGGTTGCGCCGGGCGAAGAGATCGAGTTGTCGGGCTTCGGTGCCGTGAACTGTCGAGCGCACACCACCGATACCGACGAACGTATTTTATTCTTCGGTCTTTTTCCGACGTGTGGTGCGGCGCTTGGGCTTTTCTTCGGCGGGAGCCTCGATTTTCACACCGGCCAATTCGGGGTCGATCATGATGCGGCCGCAGTATTCGCAGACGATGATCTTCTTGCGCATGCGGATATCGAGCTGACGCTGGGGCGGAATCTTGTTGAAGCAACCACCGCAGGCATCACGCTGCACGCGGGCGATGCCCAAAACCGTTGCGCGAACTCTTGCGGATGCGTTTGAAAGCCGTGAGCAAGCGCGGTTCGATGTTCGTTTCGAGCGACTTCGCTTTTTCGCGGAGCTTTTCTTCCTCCGCCTTCGTTTCCGACACAATTTCGTCAAGCTCCGTGCGCTTCAAATCGAGGTCTTGTTGACGGATGTGGGCGTTTTCGTTGCCGCAGTTCAGGTCGCCCTGCTTGAGTTCGATGAGACGTTCGGCCTCGCGAATCTTCTTTTTCAGCAGTTCGATCTCAAGCCTTGGAATTCGATCTCCTTCGTGAGGTTATCGTATTCGCGGTTGTTGCTCACATTGTCGAGTTGCTTCTCGTAGCGCGTCACCATTTCCTGAGCGGTGCTGATGTCTTCGTGCTTGCGAGCTGATGTCCGCCTTGATCGTCTCGATTTCTTCTTCGTACTTCTTGAGACGGTGGGTCGGTCCTTCGATCTCGTCTTCCAAATCTTGCACTTCGAGCGGAAGTTCGCCGCGCAAGGTCTTGATCTTGTCGATTTCCGAAAGTTTAGTCTGCAGTTGGTAGAGGTTTTTCAACTTCTGTTCCACAGACAAATCGGCGGGATTTTCTTTTTTTGCTTGCATATATATAGTGGAGTTTAATCGTAGGGACGCGCTCGCCCGTCTTCCGCTTTCCGTTGTCGTCGGAGCGAGCAAAAAGGGGAGGGGCGGTGTGTCGTGTTTAGAGATAATGGATCGGGTTGCGTGCAAATGGTCGTTTGCGCCGTGGGCAAATCCGGAAAAATTGTCGCGAAGGAGCGTTCGAGTAAATCAATCGTGAAGCGTTCGCTCTGATAGTGCCCCCAAAAGCCGCGAGCCACAGTTCGTTTTCGTGCCCGAAAAAGTGGTGATAGCCGATCTCGCCCGTGAGATGAGGTCGCGCCCACTTCCGCTGCTCTGTCGATGAGAAATTCGCCCGCGCCGCCGCAGAGCGCAATGCGCTGAATCTGACGTTTCGGTCCCTGGCGTGTAGAGGAGCGCGTCGACGCCAAATTGTTACTTCACCGTAGCCAACCAGTGTTGAGCATCAACGGGTTGTGGGAGTTCGCCGACCAGTCCGCTACCCGCATCCTTGCAGGATGGGCGAAAAGCCAGTCGAGTTTTTGAGTCCGAGTCGCGCTGCGATTTCGAAATTCACCCGCCGCGCGCATTGTCGAGGTTCGTGTGCGCCGCATAGATCGCGATGTCGCGTTGCACGGCCAGGCGGATGCAACGTTGCACCTGCGTGCTGTCGCTCACGCACTTCACGCCGCGAAACAGCAGTGGGTGGTGCGCAACGATGAGGTTAAAGCCTAAGCGAGAAGCCCTTCGATCACGGCTTCCGTCACGTCTAAACACAATAATGCCCCTGAACACTCGTTCCCTGTTATTCCTATCTGCAAGCCGGCATTGTCGTAGCCTTCCTGCAGGGGCAGCGGAGCGAAATTTTCAGGGCGCGTGCGATTTCTTGAATCTGCATAAGCTGGTGCGCTATAAATGGACACGGCGGAAATGCCGAATCGCACGGGCAAAAATACAACTTTTCTCCCGGAAAAACAAATCCTTGCGCTGATTCTCAACGAACTGAGGGCAAGAACGCAACGATGTGGGAAAGAAAAAGGGTGATTTCCCGCAAAGGAAATCACCCTATCTATTGGATTGTAGACGCAGCAGCCGGTACGAAAGCACCGAGCCCCGTCGAAGCATCAAGGCAGCACAACGCGCTTGCCGTCGCGGATGTAGACCCCGTGAGGGTCCACGCCGTTGGTGCGACGTCCTGAAAGATCGTAGAGCGCATTGGATTGCGAAGCGGTCGAAGTGTGAGCTCTGCGAAACGCCGGTGCCCTTCAACGTCAGTCTGAATACCGCGGTGGCGTGCGAGCGTACGGTGGTCGTGAAGCCAGTTTCACCTCGTTCTCCAAAGTCTTTTGGGCTTGCAATCGCGCGCCTGATAGTGTCCTTTGACGTTGAGCGCAGAGAACTTCGCGAAGTCAAACTTCACCTGCTGTTGCGTGGCACCCACGTTGGTAGCTGAGTGCCACATCGCCGTTTTCCAAATCCTTCATGAAGTAGTAGATGTTACCTTCCTGACCGACGAATTCGGCTTGTTGTCCCATCGCATCTTGGTCGATGGCTGTGAGATCGGCGTTGGTAATGATGGCTTTGTCATCGGCAGAGAGGGGCTTCGTCAAGTCGAAAGACAAGGTGAGCGGTGAAGACCACATGCACCGCAACGCAAACTGCGTGCGATATTCGTCTTGCGTCATGCCCGGGGCCGGTGAGTGCAAAGATCTGAGCTGGATTTACCCGTGCCGTGGATCGCTACGCACATCATGTCGGCATCGTTGAAGCGGTTCACGCCCGAGTAAGCCCAAAGGTCTTTCATGGCGGCAATGCTTTGGATCACACCGATACCGCCGCCTTTTCCTTGCCAGCAGTCGCGCGTGTCGTAGGTGGCGCGCCAAGTAGTGGCACCCGTCGTCGAACCCTCATTTCCAGGTTCGCGCACACCCCACTCGCACATATAGAAGAGGATGTCGCGACCCGAAGCTTTGAGAGCATCTCCCATCGCTTTGTAGCGTTGTTGAGCCGAAATGGCATCGCCGGGTGCACCCGCAATAGTCATATTTCAAGAGGTCGACACCCCGATTTGGCGTACTGTTTGGCATCGATCGTTTCGTAGCCATGACGAACCGTAGAGCACCGGCGCACGTTTTGGGAGCAGCATCCGAATAGATACCGAACTTCAGCCCCTTGTCGTGTACATATATTTCACCGTGGCACCCATGCCAATGGGGAATTTCGGGGATCTTCCTTCGGCGTGTCGTCGCCGTTGCGCGCCGGAGCGTGCCAAAGGTCATCGATGATGATGAAGTCGTAACCGGCATCGCGCAGTCCCAAATTCACCATGTTGTCAGCCACAGTTTTTCACCACTTGGGTCGAAATCTTGTCCTGTACCACATTCCAAGAAATCAGCTCCATCATCGGTTTAGGCTGTACCAGATTTCCGCTCACCGTCACAGAAGCGGGGAAAGTCTGCGTATTCCCATCGGTCGTCACTAAAATCTTGTATTCGTAGCGGCCTTCGGTGGTGATTTTTACCTTCTAGCAGCATGGCGTTGCGCGTTCCACTAAACCTTCGGCGGATCCGTGACGCTCACCGTCGACGAAGGAGCAGAAGGAACGATCTTGTGGAGGAAACGCGTGTTGGGCAAACTGAACAATTCGGTGGCGCAGGCCAGCGAAGGCGTCAGTTCGGCTTCAGAAACGATGACCGGACGGGTCGAATTCTGCTCGCGATACACGAAGTAGGCGTTCGCCCAGTCGAAGTGGTCGCCCAGTCTACACCGTTACCTTCGTTGGCTTCCAGAATCAGGTATTTCCAACCTTCGAGTTCAACATCCACCGCTACGGGTTGCTCGTGACGGCAGGGCAGTGCCTTCCAACTTTACCTCTTCGCGGCCATCTTCGCCGCGCAGAATGACGCGATAGCCCACAATCGCTGAGCGGTCGGAAGCGTCTTTGTTGGTTTCGGCATCAATACCGGCCATAGCGCGGAAATGCGACACGGCGCCGTTGAGTTTCACCACAATACGTGATTTGGCGTGCACGCCGACACCGCTTTCGTAGGCCGTGTCGTTAATCACCAGTGGGTTGTTGTCACTGCTCTTGTTCGGGCGAACCGTGCCCCAGCCGTTTGTGATGTTTTTCAAGTCCATCGAACTGAGCGGATAAATTCTGTTCCGGGCTCTTGGCTGACGGGGAGTTTCATAAGAGTTGGCCGCACTCAAAGCCGCTGCCGGCACCACTTCCGGTTGTTGGGCGTCGGGCGTGCAGAGAAAGTGTGCGTTGGCCCAGTCGAAATGGTCGGCCCAGTCGTTATTGTTGCTGAGTGTGGTTTTCAAGGAGGAGAAATTTGCCGTTGGTCAAATCTACATCAAGCGCCTGGCCTTTGTCGCCGCGCTTCATCACGCCCGAGGCTTTCACTTCGCGCGTGCCGTCTTGCTTGACGAGCACCACGTTGTAGCCCACAACGGCGTGATTGGGCTTGTTGTCCGCACCGTCGTCTACGCCGAAGGTGGCTTTAAAATGGCGCACGCCCTCATTTAGGCGAACCACAATCTTACCGGGGCATGAACGCCCAAACCGGAATCAAACGTATCGCCGGCAATGGTCAGCGTACCACCGCGCACACTCTTATTGAGTTGAATCGCCATGTTGTTGTTGCCGTTGGTGGCATTTTTGAGGGTCGATTGTGCTGAGTGCGACTACTTTTTCGGTGGCGCTACCGGTGGGAAGCGTGAAATGGTCGGCCAACGCAGGCGTGGCGGACAGCGACATCGCGAGGAGACTCGTGAGTAGAATTTTGTTCATTTAGAGGTATGAGAAGGTTGTAATAAATGGCATAGAACAGCATCTTTGGATGCCGTTCTATGGTTATGCAGTCTTGATCTGTCGTTATTTTTGCTTGCGTTTGCGCACGCTCGATGACATGGTGAAAACGCCTTTCTCCGATTCATCGATGCCGAGCGTCCTTTTTCAAGTTGCGGCGCACGATGTTGGCGATCTCAATGTTTTCAGAGGCGGAAAACGAGGGTGGCATGGCTGCGCACCTTCGTGTCGAAACCACCCTTCAGCCCCTCACGTCGGTGCGCTGGTCAGTCGCACCTGAAGGCACGCAACCCCTTGGCCAGTGAGAAGCGGTCGAACTCCAAACGGAACTTTTCTTCCTTGTCGCCCACATTGGTCACGGCAATGGCCACATCGCCGTTGCTCAAAGGCTTTTGGAAGTAGTAGAGATTGCCGTATTGACCGACAAACTCAGCGGGGTTGAGCCAGTTCGTCTTGGTTCAGGTCGATGAGTTCTTGTTGGTGATCATCGCGCGATCGTCCTCCGAAAATCGGCTGGCTGAGGTCGAAGGAAATGAGCAAAGGCGATGACCACATGCACCACAGCGCAAACTGCGTGCGGGTATTCGTCTTGCGTCATGCCGGGACCGGTGGCACAGAGATCCGAGCTGACGGTTTTGCCGTGAATGCCCACGCACATCATGTCGGCATCGTTATAGCGATGCACACCGCCGTACGGCCAGCAAGTCTTTCATCAGGTCGATGCTTTGCAGCACGCCGATGCCGCCCGGCTTGCCCTTCCAGCAGTCGCGCGTGTCGTAGGTGCTACGCCACAGCGGCGCACCGGTTTCCGGAACCCCATTTCCAGGGTTCGCGCACACCCACTCACAAATGTAGAGCATGATGTCACGGCCGGAGCTGTGCAGCGCCTCCCCATCGTGCGGTAGCGCGAAAGGGGCTTCGCCCCGCTTCGGTGGGCGCGTGGCAGCAGTCATCATTTTTCATCAAATCGACGCCCCAAAGTGCATACTGCGTGGCGTCAGTCTTTTCGTAGCCATACGAACCGAAAAGCCCGGCGCAGGTCTTTTTCTGCAGCGTCGGAGTAGATACCAAACTTCAAACCTTTGCTGTGCACATGGTCCACCGCGGCTTTCATGCCCTGGGGGAATTTGGCGGGATCTTCTTTCGGTGTTCCGTCACTGTTGCGCGCCGGAGCGTGCCAAAGGTCGTCGATGATGAGGTAGTTGTAGCCGGCTTCTTTCAGTCCGAGCTGATCCAATTGATCGGCCGTAGCGCACCACCTTATCAGAGATGTCGCCTTCGAACACGTTCCAAGAAATCCAGCCCATCACCGGACGGGAAGCGGCATAGCGCTCGTTGACGGTGAGGGTCACGTCGTGCGGAACCAACGCGCTGTCGGCGCGGTCGGTCAAAATCAAATTCACGCTGCTAGTGATAAGTGCCGGGTGCAGTCACACGACCTTCCACGCGGCGCAAATCCGCGTTCCAATGCAGCCCTTCGGGCAATCCGGTCACCACGATCGGCGCATCGGCGGGATCGGTCTTGATGCGTTGCATGAACGGGCGCGAGGAGCGGCGAATACTCGATCGGAAAAATAGAGTTTGCTGTCTTGTATGCTCGGCGATTCCGGGCCGTCGTTCTTTCCGCGTTTCTTGTCGGCCATCACCGGAAGACCGAGAGCGAGAAAAGAAGGCGCAACAAGCTATGACGAAAAATCTGTGTTTCATCGTCTGTGGACTATGGGTAGTTTGCTGCAAATATACAGAATAATTCGTGTCGAACAAGTTTAGTCGAAGTTTTTCTACACAAAACGCAAGGTGCGCTGTGCAAACCCGCGCAAGAAAGGGGAGGAAGGCGCGTCACGCAGTGAGAAAACTCGAACTCTTTTTCGCCGGCAGCGCGAGACGTTTTTCTCGAGGAAAGGGAGGAGAAAAAGCGCACCATGGGGTGAACTTTCGTGACGTCGAATGGCCTCGCGCGCATTATGCGCGCTCAGCAGTTTTTCGATATTTTGCCTTCACCTCTTCACTTTGGCGTGACAAGTAGCTGAATGATAGATTATTGAGTGTGAAGGCAAAGCGGATTTGTGTTCACCTTCGAGACGCGGAACGCTGTTTGGCGCTCTTTTTGTGTGAAACTAACGTCAAAATACCTACCCGCTCCAGTTTCGCAGTGAAGCTGATGTGAAGGCAAAACGCTCTTTTTCTTCACACCCAAAGTGTTGAAATATAAACGGATAAAGAGGAGGTAGGAGTGAGGGCAAAAACGAAATTTACTGAGTGCGCGTATACGCGCGTACGCCTTTTTCTGGTTTTGATTTGTTGTCTTGTTATTAAACTTTGTTCTTGATTTTAGAAACAAGCGATTCAAAGCGATAAAACTCCCGACTTTGTGTGAAAAATCCTCTTCTTTTTCGAAACCGGACTTGTGCTCAGCTGTTTCGAAATGGGCGTTACGTGCCCTGAGAGAAAAGAGTCCCTCTGCGCGTCGAAGCGGGCAAAAGGAGAAGAGGGCGCTATCTCACAACAGGCGAACTGTCGGTCGCCGACCGGATTCTTTCGCCACCGCTGACCGCGGAACGAAGGCACCGGACAGTCGGAGCGCAGAGACTAAACCTCATGACCCTCGCCCTTCGACCGGGAAGGGAATGACGCAATTTTTCCTCGCTTGAAAATCAGCTCTTTTGCCACGCGAAAGAGGCTGCAAACAAATTATTTTCCCTAACTGCCCTTATTACACACAACGACTTCTGTTGAAAAATAATTTAATTCGATATCGTATGATGACGAGTAAACAAGAGATCTGTGGCAACTGGTTGCGGAGATACATCAAACTGGAACTCAGTGAGTTCGGTGATTTGATATTGTTGACCAACTTCAACAATTACGTCGATATGTTCTGCGAGCAGATGAACGTGAAGCCCGTAGGTTTCGACGCGAATATGCGCGCCGCCACCGCCGACGGAATCACAATGATCAATTTCGGTATGGGGTCGCCCAATGCTGCGCTGATCATGGACTTTGCTTTCGAGCGTCAATCCCGTGCGGTCTTGTTCTTGGGCAAGACGGGCTGGCATTCTAACAAGACCCAGTTGGGCGACTATGTGCTGCCGCTTGCCGGCATTCGCGGTGAGGGTACGTCCAACGACTATTTTCCCCCGAGGTGCCGGCTTTGCCTGCCTTTCATGCTGCAACGCGCCATCTCGACGGCGCTCCGCGATGCTTCGTTGGACTATTGGACCGGCACGGTCTACCCACCAACCGCCGCGTTTGGGGAGCACGACGAAGAGTTCAAAGCCTATTTGCGCCGTACGCGCGCTATGGCTGTCGATATGGAAACGGCGACACTCTTCTCCTGCGGTTTCTGCAACCACATCCCGACCGGCGCCCTCTTGCTGGTGAGCGACAACCCCATGACGCCCGAAGGTGTGAAGACGGAGCGCTCTGACAATCATGTGACTTCTAATTTCGCTGCCACCCACGTACGCATCGGTATTGAGTCCTGCGACTCTTTGCAAGGCGACCGAAAGACCGTGAGACACTGAAGTTCGACTGGTAATGGCCAAGAAGACGATCATCGTCGTCACGCACGAAATGATCGTGCGTGACGTGCGAGCCGGGAAAGTGCGGCCGGTCTATTATTTGATGGGCGAGGAGGGTATTACATCGACCACCTCGTCGATTTCTTGGTAGACAGTCTTTTGCAGCCGCAGGATCGAGATTTCAATCTGATCACCTTCTTCGGCGCGGAAACAGATATGCAGTCGGTGGTCACGCCGCCAGCTGGGCTTCCCAATGGGGGCCGAAAGGCTGGTGGTTGTGGTGCGTGAGGCGCAAAACCTCAAAGACACGGCACCGCTGGACACTTACCTCAAATCGCTCGACTCGCCCAATGCGCAACCTACGGCGGTTTTGATCTTCTGCCACATGAACGGGCACGCTCGACCGCCGAAAACCGACCGCAAAGTTGGTGGAAAAGGTGGGCGTGTCTCTTCGAGAGTGCCAAACTCCGTGAGTGGCAGCTGTCAAAATGGGTGACGGATTACGCCAGGCGCAAAAAAGTGCCGATCGAGCAACCGGCTGCGGAATTGTTGGCCGAGGATGTGGGCGCAGACCTGAGCCGTTTGGCCGGAGAGTTGGGTAAACTCACTGTCGCGGCCAATGGAGCGCCGACGGCATCACCTTGGCGCTGGTGCAATCGCACATCGGCGTGAGCAAAGAGTTCAATATCTCGAACTGACGGATGCGCTGGGACGAAAAAGACATCGCAAAGGTCAATAGAATAGCGAACTACTTTTTACAAAAATCCAAAAGCAGAATCCCATTCAAATGGTGATGCCTGCTTTGTTTCGCTTCTTCTCGCAACTGATGTTGGCCTATTATGCACCTGACAAATCGCGCAGCGGAATTGCTTCTTTTGTGGGAGTTTCCGATTGGCAGGCGGAACGCAATATCATGCCGGCCATGCAGAACTATACCGGCCGAAAAGTGATGGATATCATTGCGCAAATTCGCCGAACCGATGCACGGATAGGGCGTGGACAACCCCGCTATCCTCATCGGAAGATTTGATGAAGGAGCTGTTCTTTTTATTTTGCACTGAGTATTTCTTTCTCGCTTGCATAGCACTATTTTTCCCTGAGTTTTCTTTTTGAAAGAAGACTCGGGGATTTTTGTGCTTCGTGGTCGAGCGGAGGTGGGGAGTTGACCGGCTCGATGGGTAGCGCAACGGGTGCCCCTGCCCGGGACTGCTGCTGAGGGGCACGGAGAAAATCAACGGCTAATGCGTGGGGTGAGGAGGGTGATGGGAGGAAGAGAAAGTGGGGAGATGCAGAGCGTAAATCGGTTTGCCGAATGTGCAAGAAGAAGGCCGGCGAGAAGACTTTGAAAAAATAGGCGCGTACCATTTTTGAGGAGATTTCGGCTGTTCTATTTGTGCCCGTTAGGTGTCCATTTTTCGATGCCACTCATTCTTGTTCGGATTTTGAGGCAATAGTAGAGTGACAAGCGGCTCATCGCCGCTCATTGCACTCTGCTTCATCGATTTTGCGAGGAGGAAGGGAGAACAACAGACACCTATTATATATAAGAAGAGGGTGGGGCAGTGCTTCCTTGCCTTTGCCGTTTGAGAGGAGGGACGAAGCGTCCCACCGGGCGTATGGTGGAGCGGAGTGAGGACGTTTGATGTAAATTGTCCCGTTTGGGGCGAGAAATAAGGGCAAGCGGAGCGAAATAGGAAGGGAAAGAGGGAATTTTGCTCGTGAGCGGCGGCAATAGAGAGCAAGACTGATTTATTTGCATGCAGCTTGCTAAACCTGTTTTTCTTTCTCAATCTGTTGAATACGAATTGTTGTGTGTTGTTTTTCGCTCTGCTAATGCGAAAAACAGCGTTTTTCAGGTTCTGAGACGGAGGAGGGACGTTGGCGCATTTTTGATTGATTTTGCTGTGAATCGAGTCTCTCTCTCTCGGTGAATTGACAAAAACAAAGTGAGGTGACATACATCAGATTTCAAAATCAAAATCTGACAAGTGGTACGAAAGACTAAATTTCAGCGTGTGAATTTGGTTTTGTGTTCTGTGTCTGTATCGATATGTAAATGCAAAACACTGAATTGAGCGAGTCTGAATTTGTAAATATGCGATTTGTATTTTCTGTTATATCAATTTGTAAACCAGATTTTTCCGCAGTTTTGTTGAGGTGTTTGTCTTGAAAATATGCGTTTTTTTCGCGTGTATACACCCTGTTTTGATGTGTATAACTTGCTGTTTTTCAGCCTATGTTATGTGAAACTCAGTCTTTACCTTATTTTGTCGGAGTAGTTTTACCCCTATTCTTTGCCGATGTGAATTTGGAGATGTAGAGTTTTGTAGCGAAACGACACAGCCGACACACTTTGATATTTACTTGTGTAAACACGTTTGTGGTGTAGAAATGTTGATTTTTCTCCTTCGAATTTTGGACATCTCGGTTTTTAATCTCACTTTTGTAGATGGAATCGCGAGCCCGAGTTCGTCTTTGTGAATAACTCAAATTCGCCTCTTCGAGGCAGTCGCTCCACTTTTTCAAAAGCAGGTACCAGAAGAATGCTCGGCGAGGTAGATTCCTCGATTTTCTTCGCTACGTTCGTAAAAAGCGGATAAAGTGAGTTGTATATCCGTTGAATGAACTGCATATTGAGGTAGATCTTGCTCAGAAGCGCATTTTTGCCCTACAATTTGCCCCTGCTCCTGCTCGCCTTTCCACGATTTGGACGCAACCGTTCAGTAAAACGTCGGCGAAATGTCGAGTTTTCTTTTTACGGCTACGTTTTTCTCTTTTCGACTCCCTCTTCAGGGGCGTCTGTGAAGTTTCTCGTTTTTAATCCACGCTTATTATTATGGCCTCATGACAGACCCCAGCGAAACGATGTATCTCCGCATTAAAAAGTACGGAGAGTTACGGTTTACAGCAACAAGCGCTTCGCGAAGAAGCTGGGTGTTTTCGCCGACGATCTCCAGCATCTACACCGGGCGTACAAAACCGTCGAACAATCTGGTGCAAGGATCCATCGTGAGTTTCCGGAAATCAATACCAACTGGTTGCTTTTTGAAGAAGGCGATATGCGGTTGTCGTCGACTACTTTTCAGCTTCTTCTGAACAGGAAGAACTTATGCAAAATGTCGTTTCTCGCGAAACGCAGCCTCTTTCTCCTTTCCCCTTTGGGAGGTGAGATGCCTATGTTCTTTGCTGAAGAAACCCCACAAGTCGCGCCGCCTCCTCAGCCGGTGCAACCCTCAGCCAGCTCGTGCTACTGCTGCGCATCGTACCTAAACCGAACCGCTGCGCAGCCGGTTGAGTCGGTATTTCATACTAACGCGAATGCTTTTTGACAAACAGCCTCGTCGAGTTAGGAAATTCGTGTTTTTATGACGACGGTACCTTCGAAGTTTTTGCGCCGGCGAACAAATGAACGCACCCTGCTGTAATGAGGTGAGAAGTTTGAGCGGCTATGAAACATAATTTGTCTCGAACGTTCCATCGAGAATAAAGTCGGTTCTTCGTCGCGAGGCGAACCGACGAAAGGTTTTTCTGTCGTATGAGTTTTCCTAATTTGAATTTACCGCCGATGACGTTGCGAACGCGTCCCGGTGCCAACGGTCGGCCGACGGTGTGGGATGTGCTTCGCCGGAGGTATGTGACGCTCACCGCCGAAGAGTGGGTGCGGCAACACTTCGTGCATTATCTTATTGCGGAGGTGGATACCCTGCCGGTTTGTTGGCGAATGAAATTGCTCTTGATGTCGGTGGCGTGCGGCGGCGTTGTGACACGGTGCTCTTTGCGCGCGAAGGGGCTCGCCCGAGAGTCATCGTGGAGTACAAGGCGCCGCAGGTGCCCATCACGCAGGAGGTGTTCAATCAGATCCAGAGTTACAATAGCGTGCTGAAGGCCGACTACTTGATCGTGAGTAATGGGCTGCTGCATTATTGTTGTCGATGGATTACGAAGGAAATCGGGTGATTTTTCCTCCGTGAGATCCCGCGTTTCGAGGAGTTGATATAATAATATATATAGGTCGTTGGTTTTTCCGGGCAGTTGATGCGTAGAAGAGAGGGTGGTTGAGGTTGGTTGATTCATTTTGTAAGTGAGGGATACGTATTTTTCGAGGATAATGTTTGATTTTCTCGAAACTTCATTCTAATTTTTGTCCCCGAATATTACATAAAACAAACGCGCTGAAGCCGTTCAGCGGCAGAGGCGTCAATACTGCAAAACCAACTAGAGATGGACAAAGCAAAAATTCGAACGTGTGATGGGTGTCATCGGCACTGTCACCGCCGTACTGATGTATGTGTTTTACATCAATACGATCAACAATTACCTGAACGCAGCCCCCGGCACGCAGAAAGACTGGTTGCAACCGGCCATGGCTTGCATCAACTGCTGCATCTGGGTCGCCTATGGTCTGTTTAAGAGCGCCGTGACTGGCCCGTTGCGATTGCCAACGCCCCAGGTATTGTCTTTGGTGGTGTGACAGCTATCATCGCTTTGATGTAACGTTGCTGCGGCGCGCTGTTTCTTTCCCCATTTATCCTAATTCATCATGTCGGACAATCAGAAAATGCCTCCAATCCTCCAAACAACCCGCTCGCCGTGGTTTGTTCGTCTTTTTGCCGCCTTGGCTGTCGTCGTTGTGGCCGCAGGTAGCTATTGGCAATATCGTCATACCGAAGAAATTCCCGCTTCGACGACTTCCGAAGATTCCCTCGTTGCGAAAAACCGAGAGGCCGGTGAGGCTTTCTTGGCGCAGAAGGCGAAAGAATCGGGCGTACAAACGCTGGGAGGCGGTTTGCTCTACAAGTGCTGAAATCCGGTAGCGGACAATCGCCCACGGCTTCGAGCACCGTGGTGGTAGATTATGAAGGACGACTGATCGACGGCACGGTGTTTGACAGCAGTTATCGCCGCGGAGAGTCGGCAGAGTTTCCCGTCAATGGCGTGATTCAAGGCTGGCAAATTGCCCTCAAAGCGATGAAGCCCGGCGACGAATGGGAACTTTACATTCCGGCCTACTTGGCTTATGGCGAAAATGGGTCGGGAAGCAACATTCCCCTGCGTCTGCCTTTGGTCTTCAAAGTCGCTTTGCACAGCGTGAAGTAAGCGCACCCTATTGAAAATTCCTTTATTCTTGTCTCGCAAGTGAAGTCACTGATCAGAATGGACTTCGATTGAGAGACTTTTTCTAACTATTTATTACAATGACGCCAATAGATTATGCGGAGATAGCGCTCAAGTTTTTGCTCGGTCTCCTTTCGATGGTGATGGTCATCAATTTCACGGGAAAAGGTAACCTTGCTCCCACGAGTGCGATGGAACAGATCACGAATTACGTGCTCGGTGGAATCATCGGTGGTGTGATTTATAGTCGCGATTTGCACCTTTGGCAGTTTGCCATTGTGTTGTTTATTTGGTTTTCGCTCGTCTATATGTTACGCCGCCTGAAGGCACGGAGTCACTTTATGCAGCGTATTCTCGACGGCAACCCGACGGTGGTGATCGTCAATGGCGAAGTGGATGTCGCGGCGTGCAAGAAGGCCAAAATCACTGCGCACGAATTGACCTTTAAGTTGCGTATGCACAACATCTTCAACATCCGCAAGGTGAAACGCGCCGTGGTGGAGCAGAATGGACAGTTGCTCGTGGTGATGGCCGGTGAGGAGAATTTGAAATACCCTTGCTCACCGACGGCTCCGTGAAAACCACGGTATTGGAAGCCATCGACAAAGACGAAGCGTGGTTGCGTGCAGAATTGGCGAAGATGGGCTATTCGGATCCCTCCAAATTGTTCTTGGTCGATTACTTGGGCGGGCAATTAGTGGTGACGCCTAATGCTTAAAAAGAGGGGCAGAGGCCGGTATTCGCCTTAAAATCCTTATAACTTTGAGCTTCGGCGCGAAAAATGCTATTCTTTCTTGGCAGAATGAACGGAATAGTCTATATTTGCAGCAACCAATTTCAAATTCAGATTTCAATGGTTCATTTGGTAAGCGCAAATCGTTGGTGGCACAACTCAGGGATTTTTAATCGTGGGTTGACATCTCGTGTACGTTTATTGAAGACCATAAGGAGTATAAGAGACCTGTCGCACTCACGGCAGGTCTCTTTTCGTATCCCTCGACAAGGCGCTTTTTGCGGCAGGTACCACTGCGAGGGTGCTTTGAGTTGGGGCGAAAAAGGTGGCCGTTTTCTACCCGTTGTTCGGCGTAGTTGCTTGTTGCGCAAGCATTTTTCTGTGTGCCGGCAGCGAGAAAGGGGATTGCTACAATCCAATTTTTCTTCCACTCGTTCGGTGTGATGGCTGTAGATCAGTCGTTTTGTGCAGATGCACAGCCGGCAACCGTTAACGTATTCCCCATTCTTCATCCCCGAAGAGCGCATTTCGGCGCTCCTCTCAACGTTTCCGACTTATGAATTCGTATCAAGTAGATCAAAATGGTTTTTACGGCGCGTTTGGCGGCGCCTTGTGCTCGAACAACTCCATGCCGTATTGCACGAACTGCAGTCGCAATATCATGACATCATCGAAAGTCCCGCATTTCCAGCGAGAGTTTCACACCTTGTTGCGCGATTACGTCGGTCGCCCCAGTCCTTGTATCATGCTCGCCGCTTGAGCGAAAAATACGGGTGCAAACTCCCACCTCAGCGCGAAGACCCTCAACCACACCGGTGCGCACAAAATCAACAACGCCCTCGGGCAGATTCTCATCGCCCGCCACATGGGCAAACGGCGCATCGTGGCCGAGACCGGTGCCGGCCAGCACGGTGTGGCCACCGCCACGGCTTGTGCCTTGATGGGCATGGGTGCATCGTCTTTATGGGCGCGTCGACATCGAACGCCAGCGCGTCAATCGTGGAACGCATGCGCATGCTCGGCGCAGAAGTCCGTGCCGCGCGAGTCGGGCAGTCAAACCTCACCGATGCCGTGAACGAAGCCTTGGCCTATTGCTGTGCCTGCCGACGACACGTTCTATCTCCTCGGTTCGGCCGTCGGCCCGCATCCCTATCCCGACATGGTGGCGCGCTTGCAAAGCGTGATCAGCGCCGAGATCAAAGTGCAGTTGCTCGAAAAAGAGGGACGCGACTACCCCGACCACCTCATTGCCTGCATCGGCGGCGGTTCGAACGCCGCAGGTACCATCTATCATTATTTGAACGACGAGCGCGTGGGCATTGTCCTCGCAGAAGCCGGTGGCGAAGCGCACAAACCGGCAAAACTGCCGCCACCCTCACCGTCGGTAGTCCCCGATGTACTGCACGGCAGCCGCACCCTTGTGATCAAAGACGAGCAAGGCGAAGTGGCCGAACCTATTCCATTTCGGCCGGTTTGGACTATCCCGGCATCGGCCCCCTCTTTGCCCATCTCATCACCGAAGGGCGCATACAAGTCGAGGCCATCACCGACCGTGAAGCACTCACAGCAGCCTTCGAACTCTCGCGCTCCGAAGGCATCATCCCCGCCCTCGAGAGCAGTCATGCGCTGGCCGTGCTCTCCAAACTCACGTTTCGTCCTGATGAAGTCGTGGTACTCACCGTGAGCGGCCGCGGTGACAAGGATCTCGAAACCTATTTGTCGCACAAAGCAGAAATCTTGGGCGAATGAGGTGTGCTGACGAGGACAGACAAGGCTTCCGCAGCTCCCTCGTTCGAGGGCGCGGAGTGCCGCACAGGACGTGCTGATCGTCGATTGTACGATTCCTTTGTTCTACAATTTGGTGCAACTCGTGCGCGAGTGCGGAGCCAGTGCCCCATTTGGTGTCGTGCGACGAAGTGGAAGTCGAAAGCGTCGATCGCTACGATCGTGTCTTGTTGTCGCCCGGCCCGGGCCTTCCCTGTGAAAGCCGGTCGGCTGCTCGACATCGTGCGACGAGCATCCGGCCGCGTTCCGGTGCTCGGTGTGTGTCTTGGCTGCAAGCCATTGCCGAAGTCTTCGGCGGACGCTTGCGCCAACTGCCGAAGTGTACCACGGCATCTCCTCCCCGTGCCACATCACGGCCGACGACGCACTTTTCTCCGGCTTGGAAAATCCCTTTGTCGTGGGGCGTTATCATTCGTGGGTGGTCGATCGCACCAGTCTGCCCGCTTGTTTGGAAATCACCGCGCAGTCGCCCGACGGCGAAATCATGGCTTTTGCGTCATCGCACGTTGGATGTGCGCGGCGTGCAGTTTCATCCCGAGAGCATCCTGACCCCGAGTGGGCGCAACTGATGGCGAATTGGTGCGAGCGGGCGAAGTTTCGGTGCTGTCGACCGAAGATTGAAGTGCGCAACGGCAACGGCTGTCGAGTGCTTCCTCCGTGTAGACTGAAATGCCGTGTCGACATCCCGAAGATAAAGGGGCGACACGGCATTTCGTCGTGGAGTTTTTCGCGCAAGTGAGCGCGACTCGCTTTTCGTATTTTTCGTGCTCTCATTTCCGCGATGTTTTCCCTCGCTTTCCCCACAGCAGTTTAGTGAAATACCTTATTGTTTCCGACATACACGGCTCGATCACTGCGCTCGATGCCGTTTTGGCGCATTATGAGCAGATGGGCTGCGACATGCTCCTTTTGCTCGGCGATTTGCTCAACTACGGCCCTCGCAACGGTCTCGCCCCGGTCTCGATGCTCCCGGCGTGGCGGCGCGACTCAACGCCATAGCCGACCACATTGTGTGTACGCGGCAATTGCGACAGCGAAGTCGATCAAATGCTCCTCGATTTCTCCATCACCGAGACCTGCGCGCATCTCATCGACAACGGTCGTCACATCGTTCTCACCCATGGTCACGTCTATGGGGAGAAATGTCCGCCGCGTGGCCGCATCGACCTCTTGTGTCAAGGCCACACGCACCTGCCCCACATCACGCGCCACCCGACGGCACAGCCGTGCTCAGCACCGGCAGCCCCACCTTCCCTAAAGGTGGAAATCCCACTTTGCCACCTACGACGACGGTCTCGTGAGCCTTGGCAGCTCGACGGCACCTTGCTCGACAGTTATCAACTCCCCACGCCTAATGTCACAGACTCTCACTTCCCCCTTCCGACTGATCGCCTTAGATCTCGACGGCACGCTCACGAATTCCGACAAAGTCATCACCCCGCATACGTTCGAGGTGCTGATGCGCGCCCAAGCCGCCGGCGTGCGCCTCGTACTCTGTTCCGGGCGTCCCACCTGTGGCATCGCCGCCCTCGCCCGTCAGCTGAAACTCGAGGAGAACGGCGGTTTCGTGCTCTCGTGCAACGGTGCCAACATCATCGATTGGACCACCGGCGAACTCCTTTTCCGTCAACCTCTCGAGGCGCGATTTCTGCCGCAGTTGTTGGAGTTGGCCGATGCGCACGAATTGCCGCTACTCACCTATCGTGGCGACTGCATTCTCGCCACGCGCAACGATTCGCCCTATCTCGACGAGGAAGCCCGCATCAATCAAATGCCCGTTGAGGTCGTGACCGATTTCATCGCCGAGGCTTCGCGTCTTGAAGGCGGTGCGCCAAGTGTTTGATCCCCGCGATCCCGAATTGCTGGTAGAGTTGGAAGAAAATATGAAGACGATTTTCGGCGATGCGTTGTCTATTTCGCGCTCCGCGCCGTTCTTCCTCGAAATCATGGCGCCCGGTGTGGGCAAAGACCACTCTTTGGCGCGCTTGTTAGCGCATCTCGATCTGTCGCGCGAACAACTCATCGCCTTTGGCGACGGTTTCAACGATCTCACCATGTTGCGTTTCGCCGGCATGGGCGTGGCGATGGCCAATGCCGCCGAGGAAGTGAAGGCGGTGGCCGATTTCGTCACGCTGTCCAACGACGAAGACGGCGTTGGACACGCCGAAATCGAGCAGTGGGTGCTCAACGTTTAGCGGCATCTTGCGCAGGGCGCTCTTTCCTGCGCCCCCTCCCCAAAAAGCGAACACAAAGAAAAGCGTTTCGCCACTCGTTCCAGAGTGGCGAAACGCTCGTATGGTCGAGTAGAAGAAGGGCGAAAAATGGACTTCTTTTCGCGAAAAGTTGGGAAGAAATGCGCGAAAGTCCCCTTGTTTTTCTCGGCAAGGCAGCGCTTTTTCTTCATGGTGCGCCGAGCGTGTTCACCCATGGAGGAAAGTTGAGGGAAAGGCGCGGCAGTTGGCCGAAATGAGCGGTGTCGTTTCCCGAAATGTGCGAGAAGCGGGCGAGAGGGCGGAGCCTGTGGGTGAAGAACGAGATGGGTGCCGGAAGATCGGCTCAAAGCCACTCGCGCAGTTCGTCGAGGCGGTGCACCTCGCGGGTGGGTGCCGTGGGGGCGGTGAAGCTTTCGGGGTGGCGGTTGAAAAAGGCCGTGTCCAGCCCCACATTCATCGCGCCGACGATGTCGGTCGAGAAATTGTCGCCGATCATCAGCGTGTGGGCGCGGTCGGCTTTCGTCTGCGCGAAGGCAAAGTCGAAAAATCGCTGCGAGGGTTTGTTCGCACCGGCCTCATCGCTCAGCACCACCGTGTCGAAATGATGGCGCATGCCGGCGGCTTCGATTTTGCGGTGCTGCACTTCGGCGAAAGCCGTTACTGCAAATGTGCAGGCGGTAGCCGCGCGTGCGCAGATGGTCGAGCAGTTCGTGCGCGCCGTCCACGACGCCGGGTTTGGTGCTGCAGAGTTCGAGAAACGTGTCGCTCATTTTTCAGGCAATAGTGTGTCGATGTGTCGCAGTTGTCGCCCTCGGCGAGCGGTGAGGCGAAGCGTTCGACGATGAGGGTGTCGCGATCGATTTCACCGTGGGAGTATGCATCCAAAAGTGCTTCGTTGGTGCTCCAATAGGGACTGCGAGAAGGTGTCGAAAGAGGAAAATGCTGCTCCAAACGGAAGTGATCGAAGAGTTCGCGCAGCGCTCAGCGACAATTGCCGCGGGTGTCGTAGAGCGTGTCGTCGAAGTCGATGAAAAAGGTCGGTGTAAAGGGAGAGGGTCATGCGGAAAGAGAAAAAGAGGAAGGAATGAACGACATGCGGGCGGGCTGCGAAGCGATGGCGCAGTGAATGACCGTTCCGCGCAGTGGTTCAGTCGAAAAAGCAGGCGATAGTGTTCGGCTTTTCTTTTCGAGAGCCAGCGGATAGGCGCGCGACGACGAGGGCATACGCCAAAACTCGATGTCACGTCCCAGGCTGTGCGTGTCGCTCGGGCACAGTACGAACGTGCCGATCTTGGGGAGTTGCTTCACATTGAGGGTTTTCGCAGAGCACCTTGCCCGCCAGTCCGCCCGTGGTGACGATGCGTTTGCACTCGGGCATGAGGGGCCAGGAGCGAGGCGATGTCGGTGGGCTCCACTACCTCGAGGAAGGCATCGGCGGCGTTGCCTTTCGGTCGGCGTACCCGGCGCGCGGTGTCGAAAAAGGCCAGGCCGTGCTCGGCCGAAAAAGGCGCGAATGGCCGCTTCGTCAAAGCGTTTTTCGCCGTCGATGACAAAATGCAGGCGGTCGTCGAAGAAGAGGTGACCCATGATGCGCCAAAAAGTCGTTGATGAAATTGGGGTAATAGAAGTGCATGCACCAACGGTTGGCCGTAGGGTGGGAAACTGCCGAGAAAGAGCATGCGGCCGTTGGGCGGCAGGAAGGGGCGAAAAGGGGTGTGACTCGATGGGCGTTCGTTTTGAGCTGCGAGTGCATCGGGCGAAGTGGTGGGCGGTGTGGCGGTCGGGGATAGGGAAGAGGAGGACATGGAGGGGAAAAAGGAGGCGATGGAGTAAAAGGGTGGAAAGTCGCGCACGCTGTGGCAGCAATGGATTTACCACGCGTGGCGATCGAGGAATTGGCGCACGCGGCGCTCGTATTCTTCGGGGTGGTCGATGTAGCTCATGGCGTGCGCCGAGTGGGGCGCGATCCACAGGGCTTTGATGCCCGGTTTGGCGGCATAGAGTGGGTGCACCATGGCGGTGGGCACAGTGGTCGTTGCCGCCGTGGATAAAGAACATCGGTTTCCGGCAGCGGCGCACGGCTTCGAGTGCCGAGGCCTCGTCGAACGACCAACCGTAGCGCCACTTTGCACAAGGCGGAGGTGGCGGGAATGATGGGGGAAGGCCGGTGAGGCCGTAGCGCACGCGGAGCTCGTTGGTGAAGATGTCGCGCACGGAGGTATAGCCGCAGTCTTCGACGAAGGCGCGCAGGTAGTGGGCTGTCCGTCGGTGCCGCTGAGCATCATTGTGGTGGCGGCACCCATGGAGATGCCGTGTACCACGAGACGGAGGCTGTCGGGCGAGAGGCGGAAGAGGCGCGGGGCGAGCTTCGCCCAGCGGAGCACGTCGAGGCGGTCGTTCCATCCCATGCCGATGTGGTGCCGGGTGTGCGGCCGTGGTAGCGCAGATCGGGCAAGAGGAGGTGGGCGTTCATCGAGCGAGCATACATGCGCCCTGATGTGGTACATGCGTCCCTGCGGCATCGCCGTAGCCGTGTACCAGCAGGGCGACCCTCTGCGTGGGACGGGCGGAGCGCACGTAGCGGGCGTGGAGGGCGTGCCGTCGGGGGCGATGATCGTGGTGTCGTGCAGGGCTTGGGCACGATCGAGGCTGTCGAGCCACGGTCGCAGGGCGGGAACGTAGTGAATCATGGTGTCGCGCGCCGTGGCTTCGCGGCGATAAGGGCTCGGCTCGGGACAAATGGCGGTGCGCAGCATGAGATTCGGCACTGTGCCGTAGAGGGCCAAGCAGCAGAACGATGAGCAGACCGAGGAGGGATGGCGGTAAGGGCGGAGACGCATGGGCGAAGCGAGAATGCTGTGGAGGGAAAAAGGAGGGTGTACCTATACGTGAACTCCCTCTCCCGAAATTGCTTTCAAGAGAGGGAGTTTTGTTGTTGCTTGTGCGGCTGCGCTATTGCGCTGACCACAGGCAAAGCTGCTTATTTCTTCAGCTTGAGGTCGTAGTTCATGCCGGAAGCAGCGGGAGTGAGCGTGCTGTCGCCAACGAGGCTGAGCGTGCTGTCGTTCTTCTGGAGGAAGTAACGAACGTCGTCCTGAGCTACCGTGAGCTTGAAGCCCTTAGCATCCTTGCTCTGAACGGCTTCGAACTTACCGCTGAAGTTTTGCGTAGCGTTGTCCTTCGTGTTCTGTTCGCTGAGCGAGAAACCGTTCGTGCTGTCCTGAGCGAGTGCAAGACGAGTGTTGAACGTAGCGTCACCGCCGGGGAGTTCGCCTTCGAATACGAGCGAGTCAGAAGAAGCTGCTACTGCGCTGTCGCCACCGTTTGGCAGCGTCAGACGTTTGACCTTTTTGGCCGCAAGCCACCATCAGTGCGCTTGCTGCAACGAGAAAGAGAATCTTTTCATGTGAATGTGATGAATGAGTTGTTTGTTTCGGCGGCAAAGTTATGTATTTCCCCGTAGCAAAATAGCTTGGGCGATAAAAAGATGCAAAACTCAACGTAGTTTGTCGTTTTCGGCGGTTTTGATGATGGCAATTTTGTAGGTTTGGGGCAAAATCGCGCGGGCTGAGGTTGGGATTCTGATATTTATTCGCAATTTTGCCGAACGCCTCTTCCGAATCGCCCCTATTTTTTGCGCGCAAAGTCGCCCGTTGAGGACAAAACGGCCGAGTTTGGGGTTCGCAGCCGCGGCAGCCGCAAGACCGAAGGGCGACGGAAGGACGGAAACGCATATAAATCATACAGCCTTATGCAAAATATCGGTGTTTTTCTCTTCGCACAGTGATGTGCCGGGCCGCTTATCACGAAGCGGCTCGACAAAGTCAGGACAATGGATCGGCGAAACACGACGCACCTTGCTCTACGGAGGTTCAGTATGGGCCTGATGGAGTGTTGGCGCGCGCGGCCAAGGAAGCCGGCGCCCGGGTGTTCGGCATTGTACCCCAGTTTGTGGTGGATCGTAACCACGTGAGCGAAACCCTCGACGTGGAAATTCGCACCGCGGCGCTGAGTGACCGCAAAACGGTGATCATCGACCGCAGTGATGTGCTGGTGGCGCTGCCCGGCGGCGTCGGCACGCTCGATGAGGTCTTCACCCTGCTGGCCGGCCGCACGGCGAACGAAAACCCACAAGCGGGTGATTCTCTATGATGTGGACGGTTGCTGGCAACCGCTCATCGCATTGCTCGATCGCTTGGTAGAAGCCGGACTTTATAGCGCCGACGAGCGCCGACAGGTGGGCGTGGCCGGCAACATTGCCGAGCTCGAAATGCTCTGCCGCTGATCGGCTGCTCACGGTTCTATATATATACTGAGTGCTCCTATATATAATAATGAGTGCGCTCACACTTCATTTCCACTTTATCACGGCATGACGCATCCCTTTTCCCAGACGCTGCTGGATTGGTACGCCACGCACGGACGCGAGTTGCCGTGGCGAAACCGCATGACCCTTATCGTATTTGGATTTCGGAGATCATTCTCCAACAGACGCGCGTGGCGCAGGGCTACGACTACTATTTGCGCTTCGTGGAGCGCTTTCCCCACGGTCGAAGTGCTCGCTGCCGCAACGGAAGACGAGGTGTTGCACCGTTGGGAAGGACTGGGCTACTATTCGCGGGCGCGCAATCTGCACGCAGCGGCACAACAAATAGTGGCGCAGGACGGTTTTCCGCGCGACTATGCCGGCGTGCGGGCACTCAAAGGGTGGGCGACTATACGGCTGCGGCCATCTGTTCGTTTGCCTACGGCCTGCCCACAGCGGTGGTGGACGGGAATGTCTATCGCGTGTTGGCACGTTATTTTGCCATCGACACGCCCATCGATGTGGCCGCCGGCAAGAAAGAGTTGCTCAACTGGCCGATTCGCTGATGGTGCCCGCGCGTGCGGCAGACTATAACCAGGCAATCATGGATTTCGGGGCGGTGCAGTGCACGCCGCGGGCACCACGCTGTTTAATTTGTCCGTTGGTCGAAACGTGTGCCGCCCGACAGACGGGGCAGGTGGAGGACTATCCCGTGAAGAGCAAGAAGGTGGCCGTCACGCACCGCTATTTCACTTACATTCTGCTCGTCGACACTTCGGCGGAGGAGCCGGCATTGCTCATACGGCGCCGACCTTCGGGCGATATTTGGCAGGGGTTGTACGAACCGCTGCTCATCGAAACGCCCGCACCGATAACGACCCGAAGAGGTGGAGGCACATCCGGATTGGAAGGCCTGCGGTGTGGGCGAAGCGCCGTTCGAGATGTTGGTGCGCGATCTCAAACACGAACTACACACCGGCGCTTGCATGTCGATGCCTATGTGGTGCGCGCCGCTGTGCCGCCGGCAGCCGATTGGTTGCGGGTGCCGCTCACTGCATTGGCGGACTATGCTTTTCCCAAAAGTGGTGAACCTCCTATGCGAACGCGCCTTCACTCCGTCGTCGGAATGAAGGCGCGTGGTTTCTTGTGCGCATCGGCGCTTCAGGCCTGCATGCGCAGATAGGTTTGCCCGAAAGCGGTGACGGCTCCGCTCTCGCGGAAGCCGCCGGCCTCGTAGAGTCGGCGCGCACCGGGGTTGTCGGGATCGACCAACAGGGTGGGGCGCAGTCCGAGTTGCGCGGCTTGCGCCACGGCTTGGGCAGGAGGGCTGCGCCCACGCCTCCGCTGCGCTGCGTGGGGGCGACGGCGAGTGAGTCGATGTGGTATTCGCCGGCCACGGCCTCATCGTCCATGCTCGACGTCCATTCCGGCAAAGGCCGGCAGAAGGGCGAAGGTGCGCGTGCGGAGGGGTGATAATCGGCGCCGTCGTAGGCCAAAATGAGTCCGACGGGCTCGTCGCCGATCTTGGCCAAAAGGGCGTGTTTGTAGCTGTAGAGCACGTCGTCGCGGCGACATACGGTCGTGAGTTCGTCCCATGCTTGGCGTTGTTCGGCATTGAGCGGCTCGTCGTACATGTGCCAGTGCAAGGCTTCGAGCACATGGCGCGCCACAAAGCGCGCATCGTCGGCAGTGGCCGGGGAGAAAGCAAGTGGTTGCATCGTGGAATATTGTTTCTGTGGCGAAGTTACGCGAAAGCTTCCCACCTGCCAAGGAAAACGCGGACAATCGCTGCCTTTTCCAGCCCCTAGGGCTAAAAAGTCCCGCAGTCAAAGCGAAAAACAAGACGATGGAAAGCAGAAAAACTTAATAGCGCGCTCAAATCTCCAAAAAACTTAGATTATCGCTTGCGATACATGCCGCTTTTTCTACCTTTGCATCCAGATAACGGAACTCGGCGCTGAACAGCCCTCTTTCGAACATACAGACTAACAATAAATTCTCAAACACGCGCAACGTATGGCTATGATCTGCAACTGTCCGCCACCGCCTCACGAGGGCATCGACGCTACATCTGAGCCGTCACTTTGCGCAAAAAGCGACAAAATATGGCAACGGTCTACGATTTTCAAACTCAAACGACAAAAAGGCAACGAAGTGAGCCTTTCCGATTATAAGGGTAAAGTACTGCTCATCGTCAATACAGCTACGGAATGTGGCTTTCACGCCCTCAATATGACGAACTCGAAGCGCTCTACAAAGCGCATCGCGCTCAGGGACTGGAGATTCTCGACATCCCCTTGCAACCAGTTCGGCGGACAGGCTCCCGGCAGCGACGAGGAGATTCACGAGTTCTGCACCATGAAGTTTTGGCGTGGAATTCCCGCAATTCAAAAAGTCGGACGTCAACGGCGCAGACGAACTTCCCTCTACACCTTTCCTCAAACAGCAGAAAAGGCTTTCGCCGGCTCGATGCCAACTCACAAGCTCACGCCCATTCTCGAAGGCATGTTCGACAAGGCCACGCCCGATTGGCGTAAGAGCAACGACATCGAGTGGAACTTCACCAAATTCCTCGTTGATCGGAGAGGACACGTCGTGGCTCGCTTCGAACCCACCCACGATATCAAAGACATCGAAACAGCAAATCGAGCAGCTTTTCTAAGCTGACAATCAAAGACTAAACCCTTTCTTTCATAACCGACCGGCGGTGTCACACATTGCCTGTCGGTTGTGTGCGCTAAAAGCGAAAAACAGACGAACATGGACTACGAAAAATTGAAACTCGACAAGCAGCTTTGCTTTCGCCTCTATGCTGCCAGCCGACTCATCACGCAAGCCTATCGACCCTATTTGGACAAACTCGGTGTGACCTATCCCCAGTATTTGGTCTTGATGGTGCTGTGGGAAACCGACGAGCTGCCCGTGACGACATTGCCAAGCGTTTGGCGCTTGAAACCAACACGGTGACGCCGCTCATTCAGCGCATGGAGCGTGAAGGCATTGTCAATCGCACGCAAAGGAAAGGTCGACACGCGCCAGACCATCGTGAGTCTCACCGCACACGGCAAAGACCTGCGCGAACAATCGGTGGGCATTCCCCGACTGCATGCTCGAAATTCTCTGTGGGAAACGGTGTGCACGAATCGTCCATCGCTGAAATTCTCCCTTTGCTCGACGAACTCATCGACAGCCCTCAAGAAGCGAGAAAAAGACAATTGAGGCTTTTTCGCTTGCGGCACCGGACGACGCGATGCCGCAGCCCCCGATGGGGTCACTGCGCGACACACTCTTGTGCCGCGCAGTGCTTTTTTGTGATGAGGCTGCGAGCAATGGGCGTGAGAAATGCCGCACATCGATAGTGTTGTCGCGGTTGGAGCAGTTGGAGGAAGCATGGCGCAGAAGGCACCGCATTTTTCGGCCGAACGACAAAAAATCAAGACGCGGAGGCGCGGAATCAAAAGTTGTTTATAACTTTGCGAGAGGAACTCACCTTCTATTTATGTCCATCTCCCATGACGACTGAAATAAATCTGCGCGAGCCACTCAAAGCAATACTTTGGCTTCGAGTGCTTCAGGGACAATCAGGAAGCCATCATTCGCAGCCTGCTTTCGGGCCACGATGTGTTTGTGCTGATGCCTACAGGCGGCGGTAAATCGCTTTTGCTACCAGTTGCCTGCGCTTCTCATGGAAGGGTGGCCATCGTCGTCTCGCCGCTCATCGCCTTGATGAAAAATCAAGTCGATGCCATCCGCCAAGTGTGCGACGACAATCGTGTGGCGCATTTCATCAATTCGTCGTTGCCCAAAGCCACGATCGAAGCGGTGAAGTCCGACATACTCAACGGACATACGAAACTGCTTTACGTGGCGCCCGAACAATTGACCAAGGAGGACAATATCAACTTCCTCAAGTCGGTCAAGATTTCGTTCTATGCCATCGACGAAGCACATTGTATTTCGGAGTGGGGACACGATTTTCGACCCGAATATCGGAAAATTCGCCCCCTCATCGATAAGATCAGTCCCGCCCCTGTGATTGCACTCACGGCGACGGCGACGGTCAAAGTGCGCAACGACATCAAGAAGAGTCTCGGCATGACGGATGCCGTGGAGTTCAAAAGCTCGTTCAATCGCCCCAACCTTTACTACGAAGTGCGCCCCAAAACCGAAAAGGTGGACTACGACGTGATTCGGTTCATCAAGAACCGGCCGGGCGTGAGCGGCATTATCTATTGTCTTTCACGCAAGCGCGTGGAAGAACTCACCCGCATTTTGCTCGCCAACAACATTAAGGCCAGTGCTTATCACGCCGGCCTCGATGCACAAGTGCGCTCTGACACGCAAGATGCGTTCCTGAAAGAAAACATCGACGTGATCGTGGCTACCATTGCCTTTGGCATGGGGATTGACAAGCCCGACGTTAGGTTCGTAATTCATTACGACATACCCAAGAGTCTCGAGGGATACTACCAAGAGACCGGACGCGCCGGACGCGACGGAGGAGAAGGGCTGTGTGTGGCTTTCTATTCGCACAAAGACTTGCAGAAACTCGAAAAGTTCATGGAGAGCAAACCCGTGAGCGAGCAAGACATCGGTCGACAACTACTCAAGGAGACCGCCGCCTATGCCGAGTCGGCCGTATGCCGTCGAAAGCTCTTGCTGCACTATTTCGGAGAGCAGTACGAGCCGGACAATTGTGACAACTGTGACAACTGTAAAAATCCAAAGAAACAAGTGGAAGGAAAAGATCACTTATGTAAGGTCATCGAGACCGTTCTCGAAACGAAAGAGAACTTCCGCGATGACTATATTAAAGATGTAATGATGGGCAACGCCACCGACGAGGTGGTGGCACATCACCATGATGATTTGGAATGCTTCGGCATCGCCGAAGATATGGAGGATGATCGCGTACTGAATGCCGTGATCAAACAAGGCTTGATCGCCAACTACCTGCGTAAAGATGTCGACAATTATGGTGTCATCAAGGTGACTCCTGCCGGCAAGAAGTTCTTGAAGAAGCCCGAAAGCTTCCCTGTTGTCGAAGACAATGACTTCGATGATGAGGCAATTGCCGGTGCTGCGCTGCAACAAAGCGGTGCTGTCGCTGCACTCGACCCTCAACTCTACCGCCTGCTCAAAGATCTTCGGAAAAGCATGGCCAAGGAATTGGGCATCCCCCCTTATGTCATCTTCCAAGACACCTCCCTCGAGGCCATGGCCTCCACCTATCCCCAGACGATTGAGGAATTACAGAATATTCCCGGCGTCGGATCGGGCAAGGCCAAGCGCTACGGTAGTCAGTTCTGCGATCTCATCCGCCGCCACTGCGAAGACAACGACATTGAGCGACCTGAAGACTTCCGCTTCCGCACAGTCCCCAAAAAGTCGCAGCTTAAAGTGGATATTATCCGCGCTATCGACCGAAAAATCCCCCTCGATGAGCTTGCCAAGTCCAAAGGACTCGATTTTTCGGAACTTCTCGATCACGTAGACGCCATCGTTTACAGCGGAACTAAGATCAATATCGACTATTTCCTCAACGACGTCATGGACGAAGACAGTATCGCCGACATCTTCGACTATTTCCGCGAGAGCGACACCGACAGTCTCGATGAGGCCTACGACGAACTCGGCGACGACTACACAGAAGACGAGATTCGCCTCGTGCGCATCAAGTTCCTCTCCGAAATGGCCAACTAACAATCCCATAGTAACATGTCCACCACTCCCGAAGAAATTCAAGACAAGAAGGAAACGCTCAATTTTATTGAGCAGATCGTAAAAGACGACCTCGCTGCCGGACGCAACGGCGGCCGCCTCCAAACGCGTTTCCCGCCCGAGCCCAACGGCTATCTCCACATTGGACACGCCAAAGCCATCGCCATGGACTTCGGAGTGGCGCAGAAGTTCGGCGGCGTGTGCAATTTGCGCATGGATGACACCAATCCGCAGAAGGAAGACCACGAATATGTCGAAGCCATCAAGCGAGATATCGAATGGCTCGGCTATCATTGGGGAAAAATACTCTATGCTTCCGACTATTTCGGCGACCTCTGGGAATTTGCCGTAGCGCTGATCAAGCAAGGCCGCGCTTATGTCGACGAACAAAGCAGTGAGCAGATTGCAGCGCAGAAGGGCACGCCCACACGTCCCGGCACGCCCAGTCCCTATCGCGACCGCCCCGTGGAAGAGTCCTTGCGTCTGTTCGAAGAAATGAACAGTGGACGAGTTGAACCCGGCAAAATGGTGCTTCGCGCCAAGATCGACATGGCCAGCGACAATATGCACTTCCGGGACCCCATCATGTATCGCGTGCTCAACATGCCGCACATCCGCACCGGCAACAAGTGGAACGCCTACCCCATGTATGATTTCACGCATGGGCAGAGTGACTACCTCGAAGGGGTTACCCACTCCATCTGTACCCTTGAATTTGTGCCCCACCGTCCGCTTTACGACCTTTTCGTGGATTGGTACAAAGAAACGCGCGGAGAAGATCTCGCCGACAACCGGCCGAGACAGATTGAGTTCAACAAGCTGAATCTCAATTACACCCTCATGTCCAAGCGCAACCTCCTGTTGCTCACCAAAGAAGGCGTGGTCAGCGGATGGGACGATCCGCGTATGCCCACCATTTGCGGCATACGTCGTCGAGGTTACAGCCCCGAGAGCATTCGTAAGTTCATAGATAAGATCGGATACACCACGTTTGACGCGCTCAACGACATCAAGTTGCTCGAAAGTGCCGTGCGCGCCGATCTCAACGAGCGAGCTACTCGTGTATCGGCCGTACTCGACCCCGTCAAACTCATCATTACCAACTATCCCGAGGGACAAGTCGAAGAACTTGAGGTGGTCAATAATCCCGAGCGCCCCGAGGAAGGCACCCACACCATCGAGTTCAGCCGTGAACTCTGGATTGAACGTGCCGACTTCAAGGAAGTTGCCGATAAGAAGTTCTTCCGTATGACGCCCGACAAGGAGACCCGTCTCAAAAGTGCCTACATTGTCAACTGTACCGGCTTCAAGAAGAACGAAACCACCGGCGAGATTGAAGAAATCTACTGCACCTACGATCCCACATCTAAAGCGGGAACCGAAGGCGCCAACCGCAAAGTCAAGGGCACCATCCATTGGGTGAGCTGCGATCATTGCCTTCCCGCCGAAGTTCGCAACTACGCTTGCCTTTGGACCTGCGAGAATCCTCGCGACGCCATCAAGCAATATGAGGATGAGCACGGCGTACGCGGCATTGAAGCCATGCGCCCCTTCCTCAATCCCGACAGCATTCACGTCAACCACGGTGCCTTTGTCGAAAAATATGTCCAGACGCTCCAACCGCTCCACTACTTGCAGTTCACGCGTACCGGCTATTACAACATTGACCCCGATTCCACTCCCGAACACCTGATCTTCAACAGCACCGTTTCGCTCAAAGAAGACAAACACAAATAAAAAATACCCGCGTCGGCACTTTCTCCTGACGATTGTCGCGGATCAGCGCACCACATCACAGCGAAATTAAAGCGCGGCGCACCAACGAGCCCACCCATGAAGCGAGAACCCCGTGATCTCAAGGCGCTGGTGAGCGAGTATGAACAGAAACTTGCAGGGGCGTCCGTTCCTTTATGGATGGACGCCCCTGAACTTTTAGACATACTCGATTATTACGAGCAAAACAACCAATACTATGAAGCCGAGACCTGCATGCGTCTTGCGCTTCGTCTCCACCCCGACGATCCTGAGGTGCAGATTCGTCGTGCCTATCGGTACAAAAATGAAGGCCGATGGGCGGATGCCGATGAAGTTGTACGCCGAATGTCTGACCAGCAGCACCTCGATGTCCAATTTTATTACGCCGAGCGCGCACTCAGCCGCCTTGAATTCGATGCTGCCGACGCGATCTATGAGAAAGTCTTGGCCGACGAAACGGAAATGGATGCGCGGATGGAGGCCGAGGAAGGCGAGCCCCCGATGGGCATCAACGACCTTTTGCTCGAAATCGGCGAACTCTTTCTCGACTACGGCCATCCCACCTACGCCCGAAAGTATCTTCTTCGCATTCCCGAGGACGCTCCGGAATATTCCCGCGCGCAGTTGCTCCAAGGAGAGATCTTTGTGCAGTGGGGCGCCCGTGATCATGCTCGAGAATTGGCCGAAAAGGTCTTGGATGCCGACCCTTATAATCTCGATGCGTGGCTCTTTGTGGCCGATGTAGCCAATGAGCAAAAGCAATATGAGAAGTGTGTTGAAGCCGCCGACTACGCCATTGCCATCGATCCCCGCAATGAAAAAGCCCTCCGCTTCAAGGCCATCGGTGAACTCGGCCTGGAGCATTGGGATGAAGTGCTGCAAGTGTATGACACCTACCGCCAACTCTTCCCCAACGACTACAGTATGGCCCTCTCGGCCGGTGAGATTCTCGTCAACAAGCGAGCTTTTTCCGAAGCCCGCGCCGTGCTCGAAACCGCGGCACAGCATTGTCCCAATGAGCATCCCGATAAAATTCGTATCACCGGCGACATCGCACTCACTTATGCCGCCGAGGGCGACATGCCCACCGCCTATGCCGTGCTGGCCTCCACCGCTTCGCTCGGCGTGGAGCAGATGGAAATCTATCTCCGCACGGCTGAACTCGCCCTGGCGCACCAGCAAACAGAATTCGCGGCGCGAACGGTGAATCACTTGGCGCAAGCCTACGGATTCCCACCCGAAGCGCGCCGCCGGATCGCCCATGCCCTTTGTGAAAACAACTGTTTTGAAGACACTTGGGGCGGCGAACTCTGGAAAGTGTTGCTGCAGTCTCGACCCGAAGATGCCGCTGTGGCCTCGCCCTACCTGGCCTATGCCGCCCGCCGTTTGCGACAGGGCACCGCTTATCTCGGTTGGCTCGAGATTGCCTTGCGAGAACAACCGCAACTCACCCGCCAAATTTTTCATGCAAGTCTATCCCTTCGCCGCTCCCGATGCGCTGCTGTTCAGCGCGCGTGCCGAATTTCCGGAAGCAGCAGGGGCGACTCGTCCGGCCGGTGCCGACGAAGCGAATGCCGGCACCGCGTCCGCTGCTTCATCTCCCGCGGGGTCTGCCGGCGCCCCTCCCGCCGCAGCCTCTTCCTCCGCCGGCGAGACGCCCAATCCCCCTCTTCCTCGGACAATGTGTCGCCCACAGCAGATCCTCCTCGCCCGATAACCCTTAATCCCCAATACATCATGCAACTTTTTCCCCTTCCTTCGGCGTTCGCTGCTACTTTTCGTGGCATGTCTCGCCGCGACCTGGGCACATGCCGCTGCGACAGTTGGCAATCCCCGCCCCTTTGTTGTGCCCGAACTCACTTCTTGGCAAGGTGCCCGTGGCGAATTTCATCCCACCGGCCGCATTGTGGTGAGTGATCGCGCTTTCCTCCCCGTTGCCGAGCGCTTTGCTTCCGACTATTCCGAACTTTTTTTCGCGCCGACTCAGCGTCGTGCAGGGGCAAAGGTCGCGCCGGCGACATCGTTTTGGCGCGCGCCGATCGCCGCGACACCCTTGGCATCGAAGGTTACCGCCTGACCGTAGGCGAAACCGCAACCATCGCCGCCGCCACGGCCCAAGGCGCATTTTGGGGCACCCGCACCATTTTGCAAATCAGTGAGCAAACCCGCTCGCATGCCCTGCCCTGTGGTGTTGCCACCGACCGTCCCGCCTATCCCGTGCGCGGTTTCATGATCGATGTCGGTCGCAAATACATCCCCATGGACTATTTGCGCCAATTGGTCAAGGTGATGGCTTATTATAAGATGAACACCTTGCAGGTACACCTCAACGACAACGGCTTCAAACAGTACTTCGGCAACGATTGGGCGAAGACGCCCGCCGCTTTCCGTCTCGAAAGCGACTTCTTCCCCGGCCTTACTGCGCGCGATGGTAGCTATACGAAGAAAGAATTCCGTGCTTTCCAGCGCGAAGCCGCCGCGCAGGGCGTGGAAATTCTCCCCGAGATCGACGTCCCCGCCCACTCTTTGGCATTTACGCACTATCGTCCCTCGCTCGGCTCGGAAGAATTCGGAGCCGACCACCTCAATCTCCGCAATCCCGCCGTCATTCCCTTCCTCGACAGCCTGTTCACGGAGTATTGTGCCGGCCCCGATCCCGTATTTGTCGGCCCGCGCGTACATATTGGCACTGACGAATACAGCAACAAGGACAAAGCCGTGGTCGAACTCTTCCGTTCGCTCACCGACCACCTCATTCGCCACGTCGAACGCTACGGCAAACAGGCCGTGGCTTGGGGCGCGCTCACGCATGCCGACGGTCAGACGCCCGTCAAGAGCAAGAATGTGATTCTCGAAGCGTGGTACAACGGATATGCCGACCCCGCGAAGATGAAAGCCCAGGGCTATCAGCTCATTTCCATCCCCGACGGCTATGTTTACATCGTGCCCGCCGCCGGTTACTACTACGATTATCTCAACTGCCCGATGCTCTACGACAAATGGACGCCGGCGCAGATCGGTAATCAGAAGTTTGAAGAAGGCGATCCCGCCATTCTCGGCGGCATGTTCGCCGTTTGGAACGATCATGCCGGCAACGGCATCACCGTGCGCGACATCCACCACCGCGTCATGCCCGCCCTCCGCACCATCTCCGCCAAGACGTGGACGGGTGCAGCCGTGAGCGTGCCGTATGCCGAGTTCGCCCGTCGCGGAGCCGCCCTCAGCGAAGCTCCCGGCGTCAACCTCCTCGGCCGTCTGCCCGGCATTGCCGAAGGGCGTGCCACCTTGCGCTGCCCGCGTCCCGTGTTGCAACCCAACTCGCCCGTCGACTGGGTGGGCGATGCCGTGGGGTATGATTACACCGTCTCCTTCGAACTCGAAGCCGACTCTGTGCGTCGCGGCGATGTCCTCTTCTCCTCGTCCGATGCCACCGTTTATCTCGCTTCGCCCAAGAACGGCAAACTCGCCTTCGAGCGGGAGGGCTATCTCAACGAGTTCGACTATGTGGTGCCCGCCGGTCGCAAAGTGCGCCTCACCTTTGTGGGCACCAACCGCGAAACGTTGCTCTTTGTCGACGGCCGTTTCCGTCAGGCCCTCTACCCCTTGACGCTCGGCAGTGCGTCGACCGACGCCGGTCTCGCCGGAGCGAGCGCCGATCCCTACGCAGCCTCCAAGATGTACTACCAGCGCACGCTCGTCTTCCCTCTCGCGCGCACCGGCAACTTTGTGGGCCGCATCTCCGATCTCAGCGTTTCCAACTACGCCGAGAAGTACTAATTGTCTCCCACCGCGCACTTTCCGGTGTGCACCGCCCTACCTTTCCACACAACAACACACGGCACCGCCCACTTTTTCAAGTGAGGCGGTGCCGTTTTTTTGTGCTCCACAGCTTTAGAGCCGGGGTGAAGAGGAAGAAAACTTCCGAAAGCGTGTGCTTATTTCAGCGTTTCGAATTGGGCGGGCATACCTACCACCGAGAAGGCCAAGCCTTCGCTCTTTTTCGTTTTCAGGTTGTAGGCATAGAAGCCGTAAGCCTCGTCGTTGCCGCTGCCGAAATAGAGTTTGCCGTCGCGTTCGCCGATGGCCACGGCGTGGCCGTTCGAATAGGGGATGCCGTCGATCTTCTGCACGCTGCGTTGTTGCAGATCGATCACCACGGGGAACATTACCTTGGCCAGATAGGGATTCTTATTGTTGGGATCGAGGGCAAAGTTGGCGGCCATGGCATAGACTTTCCGTCGGAGGCGAGGCGGACAGTACCCACATAGTCGATCGCTCCGTCGAAGCCTTGCACCTTCGCCGTTTGGTAGTTGATCGCAAAGTCGGGGTCGAAATCCGTCTGTCCCTTGCGAATGCGCAGCAGACCGCCGGCAAAGCCCGGTTTGTAGCCGAAGCTGCCCATGCAGTTGACGTAAATGTCGCCTTGGGCGTCCACGAAAACAGAATGCGGGTCGATGGGGCGCGTGGCAAAGCTCAGTTCGTGCTTCGTGTCGCTGATCTTTTTCACCACTTTGTCGGTCTTCGTGTCCACAAGGGCCATGTCGGCCTGCTTCGCAGTCGGCATCCATTGAGCATCAAACTGGTTGAGACCCACGAAAAGGAGGCCGTCGCGTTCCACCATGGCGGCAGGCGCCACGCGCATGTCCTTCTGTGCCAAGGGGTTCAGGTCGATTTCGGCAGTTTTGGTCATAGTTGTGGGGTTGAAAGCCCAAACCTGTCCCGTGTTTTGGAACGAAACGTAAGCTTTTGTGTCGCTCACTTTGCAAACATTGGCCGCTCCCGCGCCGGCCGGCAGCGCGAGTGTGCCGCGCAGTTGCAGCGTGCCATTGGTTTCATAGACATAGTGGCGCATCTCCGCCTTGTTGTTGCCCATATAGTCGGGCAGCACAAAGACGTCGCGACCCTGCACTACCGGAGGAGCGCCGAAACCGGCGGGCACCGCCTTCGCGTTGTCGTAGTGTCCCGTCAGCCCGTCGATGAGTTGCATGTAGCAAACGCCACTTGCCCCGTCGGGGTTGACCACCGTGGTGGTGATGAGCGTCGAACCCTTTTGAGCGGAGGGAGTGGGTTGAGGTTTGTCGTTGTCGCAGGCGCTTTGAGCCAGCAACAGGAGGCCGGCCGCTGCGCAAAACAGCATTTTCTTGAACATAGAGATGAAGTATTAAGGGGAAAATTGGAAACAATGAGGATTCAGCGCAGCAAATAGCGCAGTTTCACCGAGCAGGTGCGACCGGGCAGGGGACGATTGAACTCCGACACCGTTTCGCGGTCGGCGAGGTTCTTCACTTTCAGCGTGAGCGTCCAGCGTCGGTTGGCAAAACTCTGTTCGATGGCCGCATCGAAGGTGAGTGAGGTGGGAATCAGCTTTCGAGATAAGCGCCCATCTCGAAGTCGTACGAATAGCGGTGCACATACGAGGCATCGAGCAGCAGGCGTGTGTTCTGTTTGCGGCCGAAGAGATCGGCCCAGTGCAGTTCGCCGCCGAAATTGGCCATGAGGTAGGGAATGTTCGGGATGCGCAGGTCGTAAGTGGGGTTGGGGGCTTTCGAGTTGGGGAAGGTGCGCCGGCGGTCGCGCAAATCCTGCCAAGTGCCGTTGGCGTAGAGGTAGCACCAGCGCGTCACGTCGGCTTTGATCTCCGCTTCGATGCCCATGGTGCGCACTTGTCCGAAATTGGTGTAGCGCGCCATCGTGGGCAACAGGTCGGGAGTGAAACGCACCATGTCGGTGAGTTCGCTCATATAGACATTGACCTCGGCTTCCCACACCCGTTCGTCGGAAAAGGGCCGCCGATAGAGCACACCGGCGTTCACACTCTTGTTGCGTTCGGGGAGTAGGTCGGGCGAAGGGAGAATGTTGAAGCTGTTGCCGAGGAGTTCTTCGCTTGTGGGGATGCGCACTTCCGAAGCCACCGAGCCTTTGACTGTCCAGAGGGGCGTGATGCGATAGCAGGCAGCGAGGTTGCCGCCCCATTCGCTGCGATTGATGTGAATGGTCTTGATGTCGCGCAAATAGAAGTTGTGCAGCATTTGCGCGCGCGAACCGATGAGAAAGTGTTTCGCCGTCACGGCTGTTTGCAGCCGGCGGTCGAAGAAGAACGCCTCGTAGGACAAACCGGTGGTGAGGGCGGTGAGGCGACTGTCGAAGTTGGCCGGATAGCCCAGCGAGCGATCCATCAGTTCGTTGTGGGGCTGCTGCCACGTGCCGGTGCCGTAGAGGTTCAGGTTGAGGGCGTGATCCGGTCGGAGGGTATATTCCAAATTCAACTTGCCGATCCAATCGTGCGAGCGGTGGTGTCCGTCCGAAGCGAAGGGCCCCGTTTCGCCGCCCAAAGGCGAGAGGGTGGGATAGGTGCGGCCGTCCCAGGCGTGGCGCACGCGAGCGGTGTCGCAAAGGCCGTAGCGTCCGATGTTGTAGGCCGTGGAGAAATCGAAATCCAGCCCCTCGACGAAGAAGTTCTTGCGCTTGGCCTCGAGCGAGACGAGGAAGGACGAAGCGTGGTTGTGGGCGCTGCGATAGTCCCAGTCGATGCCTTGAATGCCTTGGCGCGTGGAGGTGAGGACGAATTCCGATTTGAGTTCGTCGAACCACCACTTGGTTTCCTTGATCGAGCCGCCGAGCACCGCTTTGCGGAACGCATCGTTGCCGCGGCGCACACGCAGGTCGTTTTGGTTGTGGAGCGTCATTTCATAGTCGTTGTCCGACGCGACAAACAAGCCGCCTAAGCCCAGTTCGAGCCCAAGGTCGGCAAAACTACGTTTGAAGACGGAGTTGGCGCGGTGGGTGTTGTAGCTACCCACTTCGTAGGACGCGTCGAGATAGCGCGGCGGATAGTCTTTGAGCACGACGTTCACCGCGCCGCCCATGGCCGTGCCCCCGAAGCGGTAGGGCACGATACCTTTGTAGACTTCCACGCGCTCGATCATGTCGGTGGGTATGTCGTCGAGGCTCACAAAATTGCTTATTTGTCCGGCGGAGGTGCCGTCGATGTAGAGGCCCATGCGCTTGCCCTCGAGTCCGCGCACCGAAATGCGCGAGCTGCTGCCGACCCCACCCATGGAGCGGATGGTCACGCCGGCCACGCGTCCGAGCACCTCGTTGAGCGAGGAGGCCGAACCATCGATTTGGCGTGAAGAAAGGAGGGTCAAGGCTTGCGGGGCGTATTTGAGGCGAGTGGCTTCGGCGTGTGCGGTGACAGTGGCCTCGTTCAGTTGTCGCGACGACGACACCACGGTGCTGTCGCCGGCTTTTTCGCCCGAGGTCGGTGCAAGTGGCGCGTGCGGGGCGGGCACAAACGGAGCGCCGGCGCAGGGAAGGGCACCCGACAAGAGGAGGGAGAGAAGGTATTTTGTAGGTTTCATGCCATGTAGGTTTCAACTTGCAAAGTTAAAGGCTTTCGCAAGACAGGGCAATACCCATTTTAGGGTATATGATGCGCGTCTTTCGGTAGGCTAAGAGAGGCTTTTTTCTCCTTTTCGCAATTTCGTGCCGTAGGAATACCCAGATGTGGTGATTCATGGCGTTTTTTCGTTCGCGCTTGAGAGCGGCGAGGGCATGTCTGTAGGGCCGTGTCGAGAAAATGGGGAGATGCGTGGAAAAAGTAGGAAGGAATTAGCCAAAAGTCGGGGACTTTTCTTGATAAATTGGGGACTTTTGTATTGTGCTTCACCGTATTGAGGTGGAATTTGAGATATATGTATGAAAAAACGACTTTTCTTTTGCTGTTGTCGGAAAATGACTACATTTGCATGGTTTTAATACGGAATTGTAGTAATTTTATACGTGTACTCATGAGGTCAACTTTTTACTTGTTTGCAATGCTCTTTCTTGCAACAACATTTTTTTCTCTTGCGAAACGGGCGAGCCGGCTCCCCGACCTACATGGGGTGAGATCGTCAACCCGATTGAGGCTTTTATGTATCCTCGTGATCTAAAAGGTTTTTCGCAGACGGGGAAGAGGGTAGGCGCTGGCTTATTCTTGTGGTTCCCGACAGTACCAAAAGTTCGTTTGCGCCCACCTCGAAAAGCACGCCCGCGGAAGTGGCGCGCTATAAGGAACTTTCCCAACTTGTGGGCAATCCGACTGAGCCGGTGGTGAATGAATGCCATTTCCATCGCACTTGGCTCACACAGGGGGTGAAGGCTATCCGGGTTGTGCGCACGCAGGCAGATGGGCGCGACGAAGATGTCACTGCGCAATGCGGCAATCTCTATTTCTATACGGACAAACAGATTTTCGACTGTCAATTCAAATGCGGCGATCGAAGCATCTTTGCCAAGCCGCTCGGGGAGACGGTCGAGGCGGATTACCTGTGGCTTCCGGGTAGAGATGTTTTTGGCTTGGTGGCTCCGCTTAATCCCGACGGTCTCAAGCAGCGCATTGTGCTGCGCCTTGCCGACGGAACGGAAATCGAAAAAGAACTCTCGGATAAAGGGACGAAATAAAGGTGCAAGATGGCGAACCATGTTGCCAGCATGAGCAAATACGCAAAAAAATCCCCGGCCGTTATGAGGTCGGGGATTTTGCGTATTCAGTTGTACCGGGAGAGGGGTGACTTGCTTAGTCGATGAAGCGGCGGGTGAGGGGGGCAAATTCGTCGACGCGGCGGTCGCGGAGGAAAGGCCACCAGCGGCGCACATTCTCGCTGCGTTGCATGTCGATGTCGACAAGGTAGACGCCTTCGCTCTCAGTGTCGGCACGGAATAGGAGTTCGCCTTGCGGACCGGCTACGAAGGAGCTGCCCCAGAAGAGAATGCCGTTGGTTTGTCCGCTGGGGTCGGGTTCGTGACCCACGCGGTTGACAGCGATGACGGGTAGGCCGTTGGCGACGGCATGACCCCGCTGCACTGTCGTCCATGCCTCGCGTTGACGCGCCTGCTCTTCGGGCGTGTCGCTGCTTTCATAGCCGATGGCGGTGGGATAGATGAGGAGTTCGGCGCCACGAAGTGCCATGAGGCGCGCGCCTTCGGGGTACCACTGATCCCAACATACCTGCACGCCGAGACGACCTACGCTGGTGTCGATGGGTTCGAAACCGAGGTCGCCGGGGGTGAAGTAGAATTTCTCGTAGTAGGCGGGGTCGTCGGGAATGTGCATCTTGCGATATTTGCCGGCGATAGAGCCGTCGCGCTCAAAGACCACGGCAGTGTTGTGGTAGAGGCCCGGTGTGCGGCGCTCGAAGAGCGAGGTGACGAGCACAACGGCGTGGCGGCGTGCGAGATCGCCGAAAAATGCGGTCGAGGGTCCCGGGATGGGTTCCGCGAGATCGAAAAGTTCGGTGTTTTCTGTCTGACAGAAATAAGGCGTGTTGTGCAATTCTTGCAGCACCACGAGTTCGGCACCGCCCCGGGCGGCGGTGGCAATGTGAGCTGCGAGGCGATCGCGGTTTTGGGCGGGATCGGCCACGCAGGGCATTTGGATAAGGGCTACTTTCATGGGGCGAAGTGTGAAAATAGAGAGGGAGAAGAAGTGCGGGAGGGCTTAGTCGAAGCGAACGACACCGCGGGGATATTGCATGGTGACGCAATGGAGCGAACCGTGCTGGCGGATGAGGCTGCGACAGTCTACACCTACGATTTCATGCTGGGGGAAGGCGCGCTGCAACACCTTGCGTGCCGCTTCGTCATGTTCGGGCTGATGGTAGGTGGGTAGGAGTACGGCGCGGTTCATGATGAGGAAGTTGGCGTAGGTGGCGGGAAGGCGTTCGCCGGCTTCGTCATGAATGGCATCGGGCATGGGCAGCGCGAGCAAGCGATAGGGGCGGTCGTCGGCGGTGCGCAGGGCTTCCAACTCGGTCTCCATGGCTTGGAGCTCGGCATGGTGCTCGTTGGCAGGATCGTCGCACTTGACGTAGACGATGGTGTGGTTGGGGCAGAGACGAGCGAGGGTGTCGATGTGCGAATCGGTGTCGTCGCCCGCCAAATAGCCGTGGTGGAGCCAAAGGATGCGTTCGGCGCCGAGGCGTTCGCGGAGTAGCAGTTCTACTTGTCCGCGATCGGGCACAGGCACCGCGTCGCCTTCGAGACGACGGTTGGGATTGAGGAGGCAAGCGGCCGTGGTGAGGAGCGTGCCGGCGCCGTCGCTCTCGATGGCACCGCCTTCGAGTTCGAAATCGAGGGCCGAAACGTAGTGCCCATGCAACCAACCGGTGTCGAAGAGCCGGCGGTTGATGGCGTTGTCGCGCTCGGCGGCGAACTTGCCGCCCCAACCGTTGAAGCGGAAGTCGAGTAGTTCGGCCCCGTTGTCGGAGAGGACAGTGAGAAAAGCGTGGTCGCGCGCCCAGGTGTCGTCGGAGGGGGCGGCGACGAAATGCACGTTTTGCAAAGCGGCTGCGGGGAGTCGACGGGAGAGGAACGATTGCACTTGGTCGGGCTCAGGGCTGACGATGAGGAGCGGCTGGCGACTGGCGATTTCGTAGGCGAGGCGCACGTAGGTCTCGGTGACCTCAGCGAGGAGGTCGCGCCAATCGGTGTCGGCGTGCGGCCAGGTGAGTTGAACGGCGCTTTGGGGCGCCCATTCTGCGGGGAGAACGCGTTGCGGACGGTGTTCTTGCTGCTCAACATCGACGGCGCGCTGCACATCTTCGAGGTGCAATTCGGCGGTCATGCCGAGTCCGGGCTTAGGGGGGAGGGCTTCTAATGCCATAATGCGAATGCTGGGAGAGAGAGGGGGAGGATTATTCTACGCGAAGGGCGCCCTCCGGATGGAAACCACGGAGGAAGTCGGTGATGGTCATGCGCTTTTTGCCTGCCAATTGGAGTTGGGTGAGCGAGAGATAGCCGTCGGGGAACGCAATCTTGAAATAGGTTTTGCCGTCGGTGAGCACGGTGCCGGGTTTTTCGCCGACTTGCACTTGTTCGCGTTGGGCGGCATAGAGTTTGAGTGCGGTACGCTTACCGCTTTCGTCCACAAGCTCCGTCCAAGCAGCGGGGTAGGGCGAGAGAGACCACGCACGAAGTCGAAGGCACGTTTGACTGAAGTGTCGAGCGAGAGGCGACAAGTGTCTTTGAAGATCTTGGGGGCGTGCCGAATTTCGCCGTCGGTCGGGAGCGTGTCTTGATCGACGGGGCGAATGTTGCCTGCGATGATGTCGTCGACGGTGCGTGTCACCACACCGGCTCCGACGTCGCGGAGGCGATCGTGGATGGTTTCTACATTGTCGGCCTCGGTGATGGGAATGCGGGCTTGGTGAATGATGCGACCGGTATCGATTTCGTGGTCGAGCAGGAAGGTGGTGACGCCTGTTTCGGTGTCTCCATTAATAATGGCCCAGTTGATGGGGGCGGCACCGCGATATTGCGGGAGCAACGAGGCGTGGAGATTGAAAGTGCCGTGAGGGGGCATGTCCCAAACCGCTTCGGGCAGCATGCGGAAGGCCACGATAACTTGGAGGTCGGCACGGTAGCTGCGCAGGCTGTCCAGAAAATCGGGATCCTTCAGCTTCTCCGGTTGGAGCACGGGGAGGTGGTGCGCAAGGGCGTATTGTTTTACGGCACTTTGCGAGAGTTCGCTCTGGTGGCGCCCCACGGGCTTGTCGGGCATGGTGACAACGGCTACTACATTGTATCCGCCTTCGACGAGGGCGCGCAGACTGCCGACGGCAAAGTCGGGAGTGCCCATGAAGACGATTCGGAAATCTTGTCGGTTCATCGTAGAAAGGTGTGGTTTCGGGAGATCATTGACTGAGAAATGATCAGAAGAGAATTATTTTGTGCGAAGATACGCCTTTTTCGCCGAAAAAAGAGTACCTTTGCTGCGCTAAATATATAGACTCGCCTCGGCTGGATCTTTGTATTGGCGCTTCTGCACGAGGAAACGTTGCCTAAAACGGAGCACTCGTGGGAAGCTCACGCTATTCGACAATAAATAAATAAGCATATAACACCACACCTCATGAACATTACTCTCGAACAGTCCGGAGTGAGCGCCCTCGTCTCGGTGAAGATGGAGCAGGCAGACTATCAGGACGCTGTCAAGAAGGAACTCAAAAATATCGCGGCGAAAGCCGAAATGCCCGGTTTCCGTAAAGGAAAAGTACCTGCCGGCTTGATCAATAAGCGTTTCGGCACGGAGGTGAAGATGAACGAAATCAATCGTCTCGTGGGCGAAAACCTCCAAAAGTTCATCGAAGAAAAGAAACTCAGCGTGCTTGGCGAACCGATGATGTCGGAAAAGCAGCAAGCACAGGACATCGAAAACCAAGATGACTTCGAATTCAAATTCGACATCGCACTTGCTCCTGAGTTTAAGGTGGAACTCACCGGCGAAGATCAACTCACTTATTATGATGTTGAGGTGACCGAGGAGCAAATCGACCAGCAGGTGAAGGCCTTTGCGCAGCAAGCCGGACATCCTGAGGAAGTACAGGAGTATGCCGACAAGGATATCTTGCGCGGTGCCCTCGCTGAACAAGATGCCGAAGGCAATATTCTTGAAGGAGGTATCAGTCTTGACACGGCAAGCCTCATGCCCAGCTATTTCGTGAGCGAAGATCAGAAGAAAATCTTCGAAGGCGCCAAGGTGAACGACGTGATTACCTTCAATCCTTCGGAGGCACACAACGAAACCGAGTTGGCAGCTCTGCTCAAACTCGACAAGGAAGAAGCTGCAAAGCACACGGGTAAATTTACTTTCCAGGTGAGCAGCATCAGCCGCTTCGTACCTGCTGCTTACGATCAGGAACTCTTCGACCGCGTGTTCGAGCCCGGCACCGTGAAGAGTGAAGAGGAAATGCGCGCCAAGGTGAAGGAACTCATCCAGAACCAGTACAACCAGGATGCCGACATGAAGTTTCTTATCGATGTACGCAAGTACACCGAAGAGAAAGTGGGCAAGCTCGAATTCCCCGAAGCGCTTCTTAAGCGTTTCATGAAGCTGCAAAATGCTGACAAGGGCGAAGAATTCGTAGAAAAGAACTTCGAGAAGAGCCTCGAAGAACTCCGCTGGCACCTCATTAAAGAGCAACTTGTTGAAGCAAACAAGGTGACGATCGACCAAAACGACGTCAAAGAGGCTGCTCTCCAAACGGCACGCATCCAGTTTGCACAGTATGGTTTGACCAACGTGCCCGAGGAATACCTCGAAAACTACGCCAACGAAATGCTCAAAGATCGCAACCAAATGAATGCTTTCGTGGATCGTAGTGTGAACACCAAGCTCGCAGACGCGCTTAAGAAGGTTGTTAAACTCGAGCACAAGAGCATTTCCTTCGACGACTTTGCGAAGTTCTTCGAAGCAGAAAACGCGTAAAACAACATACGGTACACCGGTAAATAGTGGCTCGGGCACACTATTTGCACCAAATTCGGATGAGGGCGAACGGGTGAAACAACATCCGTTGCCCTCATTCGCCATTTTCAACGGTGTGCTTCGTAATCGAAGCCCCGAACTCACTCATTTTATTCCACGCAACGCATGAATCCCGATTTCCGTAAATTCGCCACGCAGAAAACCGGCATCAATTCTATGGTGCTCGACGACGTGGTCGCCGTACAAAACCAATATCTCAACCCTTACATCCTCGAAGAGCGTCAACTCAACGTCACACAGATGGACGTCTTCAGCCGTTTGATGATGGATCGCATCATCTTTCTCGGCACACCCATCGACGACACGACAGCAAATGTGCTCCAGGCGCAATTGCTCTACCTCGATTCTGTAGATTCGGGCAAGGATATTTCGATCTATGTGAACTCTCCCGGCGGAAGTGTCTACGCCGGTCTGGGCATCTACGACACCATGCAGTTTATCCAAAGCCCCGTTGCAACCATCTGCACCGGCATGGCCGCTTCTATGGCCGCTGTGCTGTTAGTGGCCGGCACCGAAGGCAAACGTTCGGCTTTGCCCCACAGCCGCGTCATGATCCACCAGCCCCTCGGCGGAGCGCAGGGACAGGCTTCGGACATTGAAATCACCGCCCGTGAGATCATGAAGCTCAAGAAGGAACTCTACACCATCATCGCCGAACACAGCCACACAGATTTCGACAAAGTCTGGGCAGACAGCGATCGTGACTACTGGATGACGGCGCAAGAGGCCAAAGAATACGGCATGATCGATCGCGTGCTTTCGCGCAAAGCCTAAGAAGGTGTCGATCTGCCGTCACACACACGTTACATTCCATTATGTCTAAACACAATTCACAAGAAGAGCATTGCGCCTTTTGCGGACGTCCCGCGTCACAAGTCGACATGCTCATACACGGCACAGACGCCTGCATCTGCAGTGACTGCGCCGAAAGAGCCAAAGAAATCGTGGACACGAGTCTGCGCTCCGCAAGAGCACAGAGCGTGGAAGCCGATTTCGGCGAGCTTCCCAAACCCAAAGACATCAAAGCCTACCTCGACCAGTATATTATCGGACAGGGACGATGCAAAGAAATACCTGTCTGTGGCGGTCTACAATCACTACAAGCGCTTGCTCAGTCAACAAGACGAGGCGGCCGACGACAATGTGGAGATTGAAAAAGAGCAATATTGTCATGGTCGGCTCGACCGGTACGGGCAAAAACTCTCCTGGCGCGCACCATTGCCAAACTGCTGAAGGTACCTTTTCACCATCGTCGACGCCACCGTCTTCACGCAAGCCGGTTATGTCGGCGAAGATGTGGAAAGCATTCTCAGTCGTTTGCTCCAAGTTGCCGACTACGATGTGGCGAGAGCCGAGCGAGGTATTGTCTTCATTGACGAGATAGACAAGATAGCACGCAAGGGAGACAACCCCTCGATCACGCGAGATGTCAGTGGTGAAGGCGTACAGCAGAGCATGCTCAAGCTGCTCGAAGGCTCCATCGTCAACGTGCCCCCAAGGGTGGGCGCAAACACCCCGATCAAGACTACATTCAGGTCGACACGCACAACATTCTCTTCATTTGCGGAGGAGCATTCGACGGAATCGAAAAGAAAATCGCGCAGCGACTCAACACCCACACCGTGGGTTACGATTCGGTGCAGAACAAGCAGAAAATCGATACCTCCGATCTCATGCAGTATGTCGAGCCGCAAGACCTCAAATCCTTCGGACTGATCCCCGAAATCATCGGCCGCCTGCCGGTACTCACCTATTTGAATCCGCTCGATCGGAAAGCCTTGCGCAATATTCTTACCGAACCGAAGAATTCCATCACGAAGCAGTACATCAAACTCTTCGCCCTCGATGGAATCAAATTGACCTTCGAACCCGAAGTCCTCGATTACGTGGTGGACAAGGCGGTGGAATACAAACTTGGCGCCCGCGGTTTGCGTTCGATTGTGGAATCGATCATGACAGAAGCCATGTTCGAAGCGCCTTCCGACAATAGCAAAGAGTTTACCGTGACCGTAGACTACGCGCGCAAGCAGTTTGAGAAGACCGACCGGCTGCATCATTGATCCCCCTCCTCCGAATCTCAGAAAGAGTCAGGGAATGCCGCTCCGAGGCGCGCGGTCGCAACGACCCACCGCTGCGTACCGACGTCGAGTCTCATGCAGTCGCTCAAAACGATGCTATTTACGAAAAAGCCCCATGGCCGATATTTTTCGGTCATGGGGCTTTTTGTTTCGAAAGTTCCCCGTTTTGGGACAAATTTCGCGGGGTAAATGCGCAAAAAGCCCCGCGTTTTGTCGGGTTTCTCCGCGACGAAATGCTTCCGCACACGAATGAAAACGACAACAGAGTGGGGGATAAGAGGAGAAAAAAACCTTTTTCGGCGCGCTTCATGCCGTCGAGCCGTCAAAAAAATGAGTACCTTTGCCCAATACAAGCCGTGGGCGGTGCATTTTCCGCTTTGCGTAGTTTAATCTTCGACCATAATGAAACACTCTCTTCTGGCCGGTGTGCTGTTGTGCGCCGCTTTCGTCTCCACCGTTCCCTCGCTCCGTGCGGCCGACCGCAACACGGTCACCGTTGCCGTCATTTCGCTCAACGATTTCCACGCAGGACTCCTGCCCAATCCCGCACAGAACGTCCCCGGAGCCGCATGGGTGGTGCAAACACTCGATTCGCTCAAGAGCGTCTACCCCTACAACGTCACCGTTTCGGCAGGCGACAATTTCGGCGGTAGCTTTTTCTACAACGCCACGCGCAAAACGAGTCTCATGCCCCAGATGTTCAAAGACATGGGCATACGAGTGAGCGTGCTCGGCAACCATGAATTTGACGAAGGACAGGAAGTGTTGGCCAAAAAGTGGAACGACGTGGAGGACAAACCCCGTTCGTGGGAAGTGACCTACGTGGGAGCCAACGTGCGCGAGGCCGCCACCGGCCGACAGCCCGACTATGTGCAGCCGTGGGCCGTGGTGCCGGTGCGCATCAACGACCACCGAACGGTGAATGTGGCCTTCGTGGGCCTCAGTACCAGCAACACCCCTTGGCAAACGTCGGCGCGTCGTGTGGCCGGTTTGACATTCGACGGAAATTACACCGGCGTGCTCGACTCGCTGCGGCATTTGCCCAATTATAAGGAAGTGGCCGACACCCCCGTGCGCTTGATCCTCTGCCACATCGGGACGGAAATGAAAGACGGACGTGCCGTGTGGGAAGACCGCGACGAAGAGAACCTCAAGTCGATGGACAATCCGGACTTTTGCGGAGTGCTTTCCGGACATACGCACTTGGCCGTGATCGGAGAAACCAACAGCAAACGTCCCGTGCCGGTGGTGCAGGGATTGTGGCACGGCATTTACGTCTCGATGCTCAAATGTGAGGTCGACACCCTGACCAATCAAGTGGTGAAAGTCACCCCCGAGCTGGTGCGCGTCAACCCCAAAGCAAAATTAGACTACAAGGCGGCTCGCTTGCAAGCACAAATCGAAGAGCAATACCACACGACCTTGTTCCGTGGCATCCCGCTCAGCCGCAAACTCACCGAGGCGGACCAGGCCATCGAGCACGATCGTCGCATCGCACGCCGGCAGAGCCCCATTGGTCGCCTGGTGTGTGAAAGCTATGCGGCGGCCTATCGCAGAGATCAGCATTTGCCCGACGACGCCCTCGTGGTGGGCGTAAGCCATTTTGGCAGCATCCGCTCGGGATTCCCGAAGGGCGACATCACAGTGCTCAATGTGGGCGAGGTGCTCCCCTTTGCCAACAAACTCAATGCCTATCGTTACACCGGACGCGAACTGCTCGATTTGATGAACTTCGGCTACACGGAGTGCAAACTGGGCTTTGTGCAGACCTCCGGCGTGATTCCCGTGCTCGACAAGCGCGGTCGGGTGACTTCCATCTCCTTGCAGCTGCCCACCGGCCGTGTCGTGCCCATTCGCCCCAATACGAAATTGGTGCTTGTGGCCGATGACTACATGACCACCGGGGGCGACGGCTATCCGGTCAAACTCTTTCCCAAGACCGACGAACTGCCGCACCACATGCCTACGTCTACCGATTCTTTCATCGCCTATTTGCGCACGCTCAAGAAGATCGGTTGACCGTAAGAGGGCTGCAACGCTCTCTCTGCTTACGACTAACTGAACGATGCTCCGTTTTTTCTGTGTTTCCCTCTTTTGTCTGCTCGCCTTTCCCTCGCTCTCCGCGCGTGGGAAGGGCGAGCCCTGCTTTTTGCCGGAAGCCAACGAGCCGGCGATCGACACTGTGGGGAACGTACGACGGTGGAATTTGCAAGGAAGTATTCCGCGAGCCAGTGACATCGCGGTGCGCTATGTGCCCGACACGCTGCGCATTGGCGAAGAACGGCGAGGAGCCGAAGCGTGGTGGGAAGTCGACTTTTCTCCCTACGGACTGATACCCCGGTGGAAAAAGAAAAAAGAAGAGCGCTGGCGCAACATTCCCGAGGATTGTCGCATCGTGTGGCGACGGCACCGCGAACATTTTGTGTGGGATCTGCTCAATGACGTGAGCACCTTGTTCAATACGGTCGACACAACCTATGTGCAGCGAAATCGTTACGCGGGGCAGGTACAATTATATAATACACATTTCCTGCAGTTGATCCGGTTGCAAGGCACTGACGCCGAAGGAAAATCGCAGGCGTTGACGTTCTCGCCGGCGCACACCGTAAAAATCGGCCCCTACATCTCGTGGCACGGCCTCACACTCGGCTATTCGTTTGGCGTGGTGCCCGATCACTACGGTAGCCATTCGTCGGAGTGGACGGTGACGGCCTACAATTCGAAGGTGGGATTCGATTTCAGCTACGTGTCGAGCAAGGGGAATTTCAACCTCCTGAGTGTTTCGGGGATTGAAGGCGTGGACGATGCGCAAATTCGTAATGTGCGTTTCCAGGCCATGCACACACACACACTGGCGGTCAATGCTTATTACGTGTTCAACCATCGCCATTTTTCCTATCCCGCCGCTTTCTCCCTCAGCACGGTGCAATTGCGCAGCGCAGGTTCCTGGCTCTTGGGCGCACGCTACGACAACCAGGCCCTACACTTCGATGCGCAGAAAACAGAAGCGTTCTTCAAACGATTTCACCGCAGGCACAGCTGAACGAGGCGCTGCGCATCGATAAAATCAAATATCGACAGTTCGCTGTCTCGCTCGGCTATGCCTATAATTGGGTACCTTGGCGCGGATGGTTGCTTTGTGTCAGTGCTGCCCCGGCGCTGGGCTACAAATATCAACGCGGAGAAACTTTCTCGACGCAAACACTGCGCCGCAACATCGAGAACTTTCAGTTCGATTGCATCTTCCGGCTGGGGCTGGTGCGCACCAATGGCATCTATTACGCGGGACTTTCCACTGTAAGCTACCTGTACGATTACCGACTGGACAATTTCAGGCTGCTCAACTCCATTCATTACATCCAACTTTATGTGGGTTTCAATTTCAGTCGCTTACCTTTGTTCCGCGGCGAGAAGAGGGGAGCCGCAAATACGCTATATTGACGCTCCTTCCTCCGCACCCGATGGACATCGGACGGGAGGTTGCCCGAAAAAAATACAAGTTCCTACGCAAAACGTTTGGCAACTCGCATTTTATTCCTAAATTTGCAGCGTCAGTGAAGGAGTGGAATATATCCTCACGAACCGCAACTGCGACGCGTTAGTCGCACGAAAAGAACTCTCAGTGCCCGTTCCAATTCTCGAAAGGTCGGTGTGTTAGGTTGCATAACTTGATGAAAATCAACCAACGAGATACGGAAACAGCAAATTATAAACTCAATTCATAACCTAATGAACAAGAAAATCATTAATGGCGCATTGCTCGGTTTGCTCGTTGTGGCAGCCCCTGCTTGCTCTTTCGTGTCCTGCAAGGACTACGATGATGATTTTGCTGCCATTCGCAAAGAGATCGCTGCCGACAAGGCTGATCTCGTAACGGTCAAGAACGACCTGAATGGCCAAATCACCACCTTGAAGGGTCAGCTCGATGCCGCCAACAAGAAGGCTGCCGAGATCGAAGCCAAGCTCGCTGACTACGCTAAGAAGTCGGATCTCGATCCCTACGCTAAGAAGGCTGATCTCGATGCTACCAACGCAACGGTTCAGGCTCAGGCTACTTCGCTTCAGAACGCTCTCGCCAACATCGCAACGCTCGAAACGAAGGTGAAGGGTCTCGAAGAGGCGAAAGCTCAGTTGCAGACGCTCATCGACGGCAAGGTTGACAAGACTGAATTCAACGACAAGGTTGCTGACATCCTTAGCAAGATCAAGGCTGTTCAGGGTAACGTGGATGCACTTGAAAAGGCTTGCAACGAAAAGGCTGAAAATCTCGTTAAGGCTGACAAGGCACTCAGCGATCGCATCGATGCGCAGAAATCTGTGATCGACGCCTTCGAAGGTCGTCTCAAAGCAGTTGAAACGAAGAACTTCCTCAGCGCTGAGCAAATCGCAGCTCTGCAGAAGGTGGCCGTGCTCGAGAAGGGCGTGGCTGACAATGCGAAGGGCGTGGCTGACAATGCCAAGAATATTGCTGACAACACGACGAAGCTCGTTAATCTCCAGCAAGCACTTGATCAGGTTAAGGCAGATCTCGCTGACGTGAAGACCAAGCTTGCTGATCGTCCCACGAAGGCAGAGGTTGAACAGATGATCAAGGATCAGGTTGATCCCATCAAGGAACAGATCGTTAAAATCAACGAGCGCCTGAACTTCCTCGAATACAACCTCCTCGTTGGCCTCGAACTCATCCCCGATAGCTACTATCGTGGTATCGAAGCCATCGAAAGCAACCAGTTCAGCTACAACAAGTGGAATGTGAACAAGGTTGTGAACGGTGTTGTTGAATATAAGCAGGCTCCCTCGCAGGTAGGTGGCGCTCCCGTGCTCACCAGCCGTTACGCTGAGGCTGTTTACCACCTCAACCCCGCAGGTGCGAAAATCGACACGGCTGCTGCCAACTTCACTTACCTTCCCATCGATCGCGCTTATCGCGGTACGAACAGCGCTGCTGTGATCAAGGTGAAGAAGGCTACGGTTGAAAACGGTCTCCTGAAGCTCGTCCTCGACATCCAGGGCGCAACGAAGGACATCGATGTCGACAAGATGGTAACCACCGCTGCTCTCCAGTACAAGGCTCCCGGTGCTACGCCCCGCATCATCACTTCTGCTTACGATGCTATCTACACGAACCAATTCAGCAAGCTCGAAATCTTCGATCTCGACAAGAGTCTTGTGGCAAGTGTAGACAAGGGTCACGAAACCAGTGGTTGGGACATCAACAACGAGGGTGACTCCTTGGCTATCGCTACGAAGATCCGCACCAACGGCGTTCAGAAGGACGGTACGACCATCGCTATGGATCAGAACGCCGCTGAAGCTGTGAGCCGCCTCACGAAGAACGGTTTCCCACTACGAATATCGTCTCGTGAAGACTGACGCTAACGACAAGTCTTACGAAGCATTCACGCTCGACAGCAAGACCGGTCTCATCAAGGCGAAGTACGATGCCAACAAGCCCTTCGTAAACGTAGGTAAGACGGCTACCGTTCGTGTAACTCTCGTTCACGGTACGGAAGATGTCGCTACGCTCGGCTACTTCACGGTACACATCTCGCAGAAGGACGCTGTCATCACGGACTTCACCAATAAGAACGAACTCAAGTTCACTTGCAGCAAAAACGAAAATGCGGCTGACGCATACTCTGCTAAGGTCGAAGATCTCGCTAAGGTCATCAAGGACAAGGCTTCGCTCGAAGCTAATGAGTGGGATTTCGTGAAGAACAATGCAGGCGAGTTGACGCAATTCACCTTCAACAACCAAGTTGCTGCTGCTGCACCTGCCAACATGGTGCTCGGTCAGGTGAAACTTAGCGCCGATGGCAAGAACCTCGTTTGGGACAACATCAAGAAGTCTCAGGTTGCCAGCCTCAAGGCCGGTGAAAGCGTGGCTACTTACGTCAAGGTGCAGAAGAAGGGCGATCCCAGCGTTCGCTTCTATGTGAAGTTGAACTACAATCCTGCAACTGAACAGGCTGCTCCTGTTGCTACCTTCGCCGGCAAGCGCATCAGCAACGACTGGTTCAAGAACAACATCCGCACGGATGAGCAGGAATTGCGTATGCACTTCTACATCGAACCCAACAACACGCAGTTCAACCGCTTCGACAAGTTCATGTACTCGATCAACGAGAGCTACCTGAACGGAACGGTGAAGATTGCTCCTCTCACGGGCTACTCTCAGGCTGTCTTGAATTCGGTACACTCCGGCTGGCGCTTCGTTACGCCTAAGGAAGACTTCGTTCCCGGAACGGATGGTAAGATGTACAAGCTCACCGTCAACAATACGGGTAGCGAACTCTATGCTAATGGCAAAGAAGATTGCTCAGATCACCAACGATCAGGTTGGTACCATCGAGTTGCTCAACAACCCGACCACGCAGGTTCTCTTGAACAATGCAGGTCACAAGGAACTCAACAAGCTGCAGACCCTCACCGCTCGCGTAGGTTATGTAACTACGGTTTGCGCACAGGGCGAAGAGAAGGTGGTTAAGACGAACGGCGACACGGAATTCGATGTGAAGTTCCTCCGTCCGCTCGACCTCAACTTCGAAGGTGCTGTTGAATTCACCGATGCAAACATCGGCACGACCACGCAATCGCTTGCATTCGCCAACATTGCCAACTTCATTGACTGGCGCGATCGCAACGCTGCCGCAATCTTGGCTAACGATCACGTAACGCTCGAGAACCTCTACGGTGTCAGCGCAATCTACGTGGCCAACGAAAGCGAATGGACGACCGACCTCAACGGTAGCAACATCAGCAACACCAAGCTCGTTCAGACCTTCGGTGACCGTGGTCTCCACATGAATGGTGGTACGGCTGTCGTATTGCCCCCGTCGGCTCTCGTGCCCGGTTACGCAGCTTATGATGTAAATCATCTGCCCTCGTTCACTTACACCACGCAGCAGAAGGCCTTCAAGGACTACCACGTGCGTGTACCGGTTAAGGTGGCTTACTCGTGGGGGGCATTCGACGCACACATCACCGTAACCATCAAGGGTACGCTCAACAACGACACGAACAACACGCGTCGCAAGTAATCTCTCGATTACAAGACGTAATGAATAATGCGAAGAGCAGTGCAGGCTTGCCTGCCTGCTCTTTGCTTTTTATTTTAAGGACATGAAGATGAAACATTTCCTCGCTTTAACCCTTCTGACAGTGGGCATGCTCTTCACGGCTTGCACCGGTTGCAAGTCCGAAAAGCAACAAGGACCTCAACCTACCGAGTTCGAACAAAGCATGACCAAGAAGGATACGGCAGATGTGCAGCAGACCATCGCGCAATTCTTTGGTTTCTTGAAGAACAAAAAGTACTACGATGCGGCGCAGATGCTTTATTCTCGTCCCGCAGGTGCCGGAAGTGAGATGGAGCTCCTCTCAAATAAGGAGATGGACGACTACGTCAGCTTCTGGAAAAACTTCGATTTCGATGCTTACTCCATCGAGTATGTCAAGTTCTACGCCGCCGATAAAAACGAAGTGGCCTGCAACGTGGTACTCATGAAAGGGCGAAACGGAGCACCGGACGCGACGACAATGATGTATTTCACGCCGGTCTATCAAGACAGCAAGTGGCATCTGATCCTGACCGATAGCCGTCATGGTGAGACCACCATTACGCAAGAAGGTCAAAAGAGCCCCGAGAAAATCTACGAACGCAGAGATTCTCTGAAAGACGTTTACGAAAACAGCGATGCAGCGAAGAACAAAAAATGATGCACCGCGCCGATAACAGAGCCTCAATTTGCAAATGCAGATTGAGGCTTTTGTTTTTGCCTACTTTCGGTGTGAGTAAGAAAGCATTTCGTAACTTTGTCTTCTACTCGATAAGTTATTCCCTATGGCAGCTACTACGATAAAAACAGACCAGCGGCATTTATATCGAAAGCTCAACATTCTGGTTAAGGTGGGCATCATTTTGATGGAAAGTGCAGCAGACAGCAACCGGATCATTCGCAATATGCGCAGAGTTGCGGCATTTTTGGGGTTGGACAATGCCAATTTGCACATAGACATCCTATACGGAACAGTCAAGGTCAGCTATTGTGACGAAACACATTCGTTCAGCCGGTTTGTTCATTCTGACAAATACACCATCAACATGAAGGTGCTGGCCGATGTGAGCCAGCTCTCATGGAAAGCCATCCGCGAAGACGAGTCTATAAAAATCGTTTGAGCGGAAATTGAGCGACCAACTTTGACGCAACCCGACTATCCGGCATGGGGGGTCACGCTGGGTGCCGCTCTGGGCAGTGGAGGGTTTGCAGTTTTGTTCGGGGGAGACTGGCCCTCATTCATTCCGGCTGCGATTTCAGGCTTTGTCGGCTTCACGGTGCGCCATTTTATGTTGACCAACCGCTTCAATTTCTACATGGTGACGGCGCTCACCGCGTTCATTGCCACGCTCACCGCTTGGTTGATGTTCCTCCTTCTGCCCGAAGGGGTTCACGAAATACCCCTACCATCCTTTCCTGTGTAGTGCTTTGTTCCTGGTACCCGAGGTAGCCCTGATCAATTTCCTTGACGACATGCTCGACAACTATTTGCTCGTCGGACTGGCGCGCCTGGGGAATGCCGCCTTGCAAATTGCATCAATGACCTTCGGCATCGTATTGGCCGTGAGTGTGTGTGGGGTGACCAATTTTTTGGGCAATTTGAGCATGCAACCCATCATTTCTTATTGGGAAGCTGCGATCGTGACCGGCATTTCTGCCATGGGGTTCGGCATGATCTTCAATGTTCCCAGGCGTTCCCTTTCCCATTGTAGCTCTTCTTGGAGTGTTAGGCATGTGCCTTCGCAATTTTATTGCCTTTGATTTTGCACCAGGACTCATACTTGGTTCTTTGGCGGCGCAACGCTCATTTCATTGTTGGCTGTGCGTTTCGTACATGCAACGAGAAGTCCTAATCACGTCCTGACTATACCCGGTGTCATACCGATGGTTCCGGGAATCTTGATGTATCGAGGGATTTTTGGCTTCGTGCATCTCGGCACTGACGCGACAGAATTTATGAGTGCTTTTGGCAATCTCTTGAATGCGGGGTTGATCGTCTTGTGTCTCTCCATTGGGTTGCCACACCCTAACATCTTTGTTCGTCGTTGGATCGCGAAAAGACGAAGAGAAGAACTCAATGCGTTGATTGCAGAGCGGAGGAAGAGAGGAAAATTTGTGGATTTGGCCGATTTTGCGTGACGACTTTCCCGGGAGGCGTGCTTTTTGATGAAAAGCTCGCCTCCTTTTCTATGCCGAATATCGATGAAACGGGTGATTCTGCAATATGATGAGATTGCAAATCCGCGGGTTTTGAGAAAAAACTGGGACTTTTTTCGCGAAACCCTTGGAGTTTTCGGAAGAACACCGTACTTTTGCACTCGCAATCGGGAAGCAACGCTAACCAATAAGATTGCAGCGATAATTTGACTTACTTACATAAACGAATCAAGGAAGATATAAGAACAACGAAGCATTTACTTGTTTTCAAGTGGGTGCTCGGGTAATGAATAATCTCTTGTGAGATTGTTATTGCTAACGTCAATCTACGATTCAATGGATACGACATTCTCAGAAACGAAAACAAACAAAAATCATATTTACAATGAAGAGTTTGATCCTGGCTCAGGATGAACGCTAGCTACAGGCTTAACACATGACAAGTCGAGGGGCAGCGGGTTTGAAAGCTTTGCTTTCAATAGCCGGCGACCGGCGCACGGGTGCGTAACGCGTATCAAACCTGCCTCATACTCGGGGATAGCCTTGCGAAAGTAAGATTAATACCCGATGTTGTTGCTTCTCGCATGGGAGAGTAACCAAAGATTTATCGGTATGGGATGGTGATGCGTCCGATTAGGTAGTAGGCGGGGTAACGGCCCACCCTAGCCTTCGATCGGTAGGGGTTCTGAAGGAAGGTCCCCACACTGGAACTGAGACACGGTCCAGACTCCTACGGGAGCAGCAGTGAGAATATTGGTCAATGGGCGAGAGCCTGAACCAGCCAAGTAGCGTGCAGGATGACGGCCCTCCGGGTTGTAAACTGCTTTTAGTTGGGAATAAAAAAAGGGACTTGTCCCTTCTTGTATGTACCTTCAGAAAAAGGACCGGCTAATTCCGTGCCAGCAGCCGCGGTAATACGGAAGGTCCAGGCGTTATCCGGATTTATTGGGTTTAAAGGGAGCGTAGGCGGATTGTTAAGTCAGCGGTTAAAGGGTGTGGCTCAACCATGCATTGCCGTTGAAACTGGCGATCTTGAGTGCAGACAGGGATGCCGGAATTCGTGGTGTAGCGGTGAAATGCTTAGATATCACGAAGAACTCCGATCGCGAAGGCAGGTGTCCGGGCTGCAACTGACGCTGAGACTCGAAAGTGTGGGTATCAAACAGGATTAGATACCCTGGTAGTCCACACAGTAAACGATGTATACTCGCGGTTTGCGATAGACAGTAAGCCGCCAAGCGAAAGCATTAAGTATACCACCTGGGGAGTACGCCGGCAACGGTGAAACTCAAAGGAATTGACGGGGGCCCGCACAAGCGGAGGAACATGTGGTTTAATTCGATGATACGCGAGGAACCTTACCCGGGCTTGAACTAACGGTGACGAATCTAGAGATAGATTTTTCTTCGGACACCGTTGGAGGTGCTGCATGGTTGTCGTCAGCTCGTGCCGTGAGGTGTCGGCTTAAGTGCCTCAACGAGCGCAACCCTTCTCCTCGGTTGCCATCGGGTGATGCGGGCACTCCGTGGACACTGCCATCGTAAGATGTGAGGAAGGTGGGGATGACGTCAAATCAGCACGGCCCCTTACGTCCGGGGCTACACTGTTACAATGGGGGGTACAGAAGGCCGCTACCCGGCGACGGGATGCTAATCTTTAAAACCTCTCTCGAGTTCGGATCAGGTCGCAACCTCGACTCCGTGAAGCTGGATTCGCTAGTAATCGCGCATCAGCCATGGCGCGGTGAATACGTTCCGGGCCTTTGTACACACCGCCCGTCAAGCCATGAAGCCGGGGGTGCCTGAAAGCCGTGCAGAGGGTCGGCTAGGTAAAACCGGTGATTGGGGGCGAAAGTCAGCAGGTAGCCCGTACCGGAAGGTGCAGCATGAACCCTCCCTTTTCTGGAGCTCTTTTTGGGGCTGGATGATCTTATCGTCAGAGTTGGCTCATTACATCTTATGTCTCATTCGTTTATTCTCATGCAATGAGCAATAGCTCGCAGAGGATTAGCTCAGCTGGCTAGAAGCGCTTGCACGCGAGGTCACGTTCAGATCCGATATTCTCACGCTGCTTCACTCGATGAAGCAAGAGATCTCGACATAGTAGACACGCAACATGAAGTATTGATGATGTGCGTAAACGAGCGTAAACAGTTTACTCGTCTACGGGTCTACGAAACTCACAATACTCCCGAGTAGTAATACAAAGGTAAACGAAGTACAGCTTGAAAGTAGTTCTGCCGCCGATGCTCGAAAGAGCAGTTCGAGTTCGAAGAAGAAAGTACAAAAGGGCGTACGGTGGATGACTAGGCTCTACAAGGCGATGAAGGACGTGATAAGCTGCGATAAGCGGGAGGAAGGTGCAAAATGACCGTCGATCCGCAGATTTTCGAATGGGACAACCCGGCAGGTTGAAGACTCTGTCATCCTGCTAAGGAGGAGGCTAACGAGGGAACTCAGAACATCTTAGTACCCTCAGGAAAAGAAAAATAACAATGATTCCCCAGTGAGTAGCGAGCGAACGGGAAGAGCCCAAACCGTGGAGGTCTCGGCTACGACGGGGTTGTGGACCACGATGTTGGACTTGGTTCGATTAGAGGAACGTTTTGGAAAGAACGACCATAGAGAGTGACAGTCTCGTACTCGACAATCGAATCGGCCATAGTGGTATCCTGAGTAGGGCGGGACACGTGAAATCCTGTCTGAATCCGGCGGGCCCATCCGCCAAGGCTAAATACTCGTAAGAGACCGATAGCGAACCAGTACCGTGAGGGAAAGGTGAAAAGCACCTCTGTCAGAGGAGTGAAAAAGTTCCTGAAACCGTACGCCTACAAGCGGTCGGAGCATCTTTATGATGTGACGGCGTGCCTTTTGCATAATGAACCTACGAGTTGCCGTCGTCGGCAAGGTTAAGCGCAACGATGCGCGCAACCGAAGCGAAAGCGAGTCTGAATAGGGCGCATAGTCGGCGGTGGCAGACGCGAAACCAAGTGATCTACCCTTGTCCAGGTTGAAGTCCCGGTAACACGGGATGGAGGACCGAACCGATAAGCGTTGAAAAGCTTCCGGATGAGGTGAGGGTAGGAGTGAAAGGCCAATCAAACTTGGAGATAGCTCGTACTCCTCGAAATGCATTTAGGTGCAGCCTCGGGCGTTCCCTGTGTGAGGTAGAGCGACTGATTGGATGCGAGGCCTTCACCGCCTATCAAGTCCAGACAAACTCCGAATGCACACAGGCTAAGCCCGGGAGTGAGGGCGTGGGTGCTAAGGTCCACGCCCGAGAGGAGAAGAATCCTGATCACCGGCTAAGGCCCCGAAATCCGGGCTAAGTTAAACTAACGAAGTGTGGTCCCCGTGACAGCTAGGATGTTGGCTTGGAAGCAGCCATTCATTCAAAGAGTGCTAACTAGCTCACAGTCGAGGGACTGCATGCGATACACGGGTATGAGGCCAGTGCCGAAGCCGTGGGATGTCTTAATGACATCGGTGAGGGGACATCTCATGGTCATGAAGCCCAAGGGACGACCTTGGGTGGAGCTTCATGAAAAGCAAAATGGTGAGTAAGCACGATAAAGAGTGTGAGATGCACTCGCCGAAAGCTCAAGGTTTCAGGGCACGTTAATCGGCCCCAGAGGTCATCAGGACCCTGGGCTCATCCTAATGGAGAGCCGATGGCAGAAACAGTTAATATTCCGTTACTATCCTTTGGGGCGATGTGGGACGGAGGAGGAGCCACTCCGCGCGGGCTGACGTGAATGGCCCGTCCAAAGATCAGCAAGAGCGCCGACGAGGCGCGACAAATCCACACCTCCTAGGAGCTGAAAGTCAGTAGTATGCAGCGTCTTCGGACAGTGCAATAGTGAAGGTAAAGCATACTCCCGAGACTCGCTGAAAGACTTAACCCATAGGATACCCGTACCTGCAAACGGACACACGTAGTCAGGTGGGACATACTAAGGCCGCTTGGAAGCATTCGCTAGTTGAGGAACTTCGACCGATTATTTGTACCCCGTACTGTTCGCACACAGTCACTCGATCGCAAAGGCGAGGCGCAGAGATAGATCCAGGTACAACTGTTTAGCAGCACGGGCCTGTGCGAAATCGAAAGATGAGTACACAGTCTGAGCACCCGCCGTGCCGAGGTTAAGAGGAGAGCTCAGAGGCCAAAACGAGGGTTTAGACGAGGCCCGGTAAACATGGCGGCCGTGTAACTGCCACGTCCTAAAGGTAAGCAAAATTCCTTGCTCAGCAAGTTCCGACCCGGCAATGAATAGTGTAATGATCCGACGCTGTCTCAGCAGATTTCCAGAAATGAAATTGCCAGTATCGGCGAGAGATGCCGTGCCCGCGATGGGACGAAAGACCCGGAACCTTTAATAGCTTAACGTTGTAACCCGGTCGATGTGTAGGATGGGCCGGAGACTTCGAAGGCACGCCAGTGTTCGTGGAGTCGCTGGAAATACGGCCTTTGCTGTCTGGTTCAACTCCCTTGATGGAGGACCGCGTTTGGTGGGGTGTTTGATGGGGTGGTCGCCTCCAAAAGCGTAACGGAGGCTTCTAAAGGTGCCCTCAGGCCGATTGGTAACCGGCCGTAGAGTGTAATGGCAAAAGGGCGCTTGACTGAGAGACCTACAAGTCGATCAGGTGCGAAAGCAGAGCATAGTGATCCGGTGGTTCCCTATGGAAGGGCCATCGCTCAAAGGATAAAAGGTACCCGGGGATATCAGGCTGATCCTCTCAAGGAGCTCATATCGACGGGGGTTTGCACCTCGATGTCGGCTCGTCACATCCTGGGCTGGAGAAGGTCCCGGGTTGGGCTGTTCGCCCATTAAAGTGGCACGCGAGCTGGGTTCAGAACGTCGAGACGTCAGTGTCTCTATCTATCGTGGGCGCAGGAAATTTGCGTGGCTCTGACACTAGTACGAGAGGACCGTGTTGGACTGACCTCTGGTTTACCGGTTGTGGCGCCAGCCGCACCGCCGGGTAGCTAAGTCGGGATCGGATAAGCGCTGAAAGCATCTAAGTGCGAAGCCGGCCACAAGATTAG